>JAEEGL012626469.1_pt1 | contig 48822 bp, 46 predicted proteins | sample 9134231 | NCBI WGS metagenome assembly JAEEGL01 (sample SAMN16246548, study PRJNA631951) | gut metagenome | biome: gut microbiome; feature: rumen; material: fiber-attached | host: Bos | place: Iran: Karaj | collected 2018-10 | reverse complement strand
GGCGCGCCCGCGTCCCTGAGGGCCCGCACGACGTCGGCGTCATAAGCAGGAAGATGTCCGGAAAGTACAGCGGAGCCGCAGGCCGTCTCCTCGCCTTCGACGCAGAAATTGTCCTTGACGGCGCAGGGGATGCCCGTCAGGGCGCCGGCTTCTCCTTCGGATATCCTGATTTGGACCGACCGGGCTTCGGACAGCGCGCGTTCTTCCCTTGTGGAAGCGAATGCGCCGAGAGAAGGATCGGTCTCGCGGATCCTGCTGAAAGACTCCCGGACCAGTTCCTCCGCGGAGAGGATGCTGGCATCCAGCATGCGTCTCGCTTCAGACATCCTGCTCATGGCCGTCCTCCCGTACCCTGTAGAATCCGTTCCCGTCTCTGCGTCCCTCGGGATCCCCGCAGGATGACCGTACGGGGATGTCGTCTCTGAGAAGAGAATAGGGAAGTTCGGAGGCCCCGCATACCGGGGCTTCCTCCGTGAGCTCGGGGAAACTGTCCTCGATCTCCTGCAGTTCCGTGAGGAAGGCTTCCTCTTCTTCGGGCGTCAGCCGGATGTGGCAGGCCCGCTGCAGGCTCTCGAGCGTCTTTCTGTCCATGGACACCTCCAAAGGGACCGGAGTCCCGGCCCCATTATAGCAATCTTTCCATATTTTCGGAAGACCGTGTCCAAGAGGGGCGTTTTGTGATATACTTGCATCATTCAGAATGAAACTTCGGAGGTCATCCATGTCAGAAGAAAGAAAGATCCCCCTCGGACAGACCGTGGACTGCGTCTGCGGGAAGCAGCATCCGATCCTGACCCGCGACATGCAGATCGGCGACGGCGTCATGGAAAAGTTCCCGGAGAGCCTTGAAAAGCTGGGCCTTACGGGAGACATCCTCATGATCGCCGACACGAACACCTACGCGGTCGCCGGCGAGAAGCTCAAAGGGATCCTGGAAGCGGCCGGACGCACGGTCCGCGTACGCGTCATCACGAGGAAGGAGATCCACGCCGACGCCGAGTCCATCGGCGAGGTCATGCTGGCGATGGAGCCTATGCCCAAACTCATCGTGTCCGTCGGCACGGGCACCATGAACGACATTGGCCGCATCTGCGCCCACAGGACCGGCATCCCGTACGTCATCTTCGGCACCGCTCCCTCCATGGACGGCTTCGCCTCCAACGTCACGCCCGTCCTCATCGACGGATTCAAGATCACGATCCCCGGCGTCCATCCCGAAGGCGTGTACGCCGAGATGAAGATCCTGCAGGAAGCTCCCGCCAACCTCGTGGCCGCCGGCCTCGGGGACATCCTGGGCAAGCACACCGCGCTCCTGGACTGGGGCCTCGGCAGGGACCTGACCGGCGAGCATTACTGCACCGAGATCGCCGACATGACGAAGGAAGCCCTCGACCGCTGCGTCGACGCCGTCCCCGGCATGGCTTCCCGCGAATATGATTCCATCGAAGGCCTCATGAAGGCGCTCGTGCTCTCCGGCATCGCCATGCAGATGAAGGGCGATTCCCGCCCGGCTTCAGGCTGCGAGCACCACATCTCCCATTTCCTGGAGATGAGGGACATGCTCCGCGGCAAGAAGGCAGCCCTGCATGGGGACAAGGTCGGAGTCGCCTCCATCATCGCCATGCGCGAATACGAACTGTTCTTCGAGGCCGAGCCCCATGAGCCCGTGTTCCCTGACTGGAACGCCTGGATGGACGACATGAGCCGCGCCTACGGGAGCCTCGCGCCCATCCTCCTGCGCGACAATAAGGACTATCTCCTCGGCGGAGAAGCCCAGTTCCGTCAGTGGTGCGCGAAACTCCTGCCCCTGTGGGATGAATACCGCGCGAAGACGGCCGAACTGCCCGCCCAGCGCGCGCTGGCCGCCAAGGCCCTGAAGGACGCGGGCGGTCCCGTGCTTCCCAAAGATCTGGGATATACCAAGGACGACATCTACGACGCCGTCCGCTACGCCTGGGTCATCCGGGCCAAGAGACTGACCCTGCCCGAGGTCGCGACCTTCTACGGCGACATGCAGAAGATCGCGGAAAGGATCGTGGATGAACTGGACTAATACTCCCGAGAACCTGGAAAGGCTGAAGCGCGTACGCTGCTTCGTCCTGGACATGGACGGTACCTTCTATCTGGGCAACAACCTCATCGAAGGTTCCCTGCGCTTCTACGAAGAGATCTACCGGATGGGGAAGAGCATCCTGTTCCTCACGAACAACTCTTCCCACAACAGCGATTTCTACGTGCAGAAGCTGACCCGCATGGGCTGCCCCGCCACCCTGGAGAACATCTATTCTTCCGGCATGGCGACCGCTCAGTACCTGAACCGCAACCTGCCCGGCAAAACGGTCGGGCTCCTCGGCAACCAGTTCCTCCGGGACGAGTTCGCCGATTACGGCATCAAAGTCGTGGACGAGGATCCCGACGTCCTCGTCGCGGGCTTCGATACCTCGCTGGACTACAAAAAGCTCTGCGTGTTCTGCGACTGGGTCAGGGAAGGCAAGCCCTACATCGCGACCCATCCGGATTTCAACTGCCCCACGGAGACCGGCTTCGTGCCGGATCTGGGCTCCTTCATGGCCCTGATCGAAGCCTCCACGGGCAGAAAGGCCGATCTCATCATCGGCAAGCCCTACGGCGAGATCGTCCGCGGGATGCTTGAGATGACGGGCCTTCCCCCGGAAGAGCTCGCGATCTGCGGCGACCGTCTCTATACGGACGTCGCGACCGGCGTGAACCACGGCATCCTTTCCATCTGTGTCCTCAGCGGCGAGACCCATCCGGAAGACCTGGAGACCTCGACCGTCCAGCCGGATCTCGTGTTCGACCGTCTGGAGAACATCCTCGATCTGCTATGAAGCGCTTCATCGTCATCGGCTGTCCCGGTGCTGGCAAGAGCGTGTTCTCGGAGCGCATGGCCGCAGTCACGGGGCTCCCGCTCTGGCATATGGACAACCTGTACTGGCGCGAGGACAGGACGCATCTTGAACGCGAAGAGCTCCTGGAAGTCCTGCATGAGATCACGGCGGAAGAAGCCTGGATCCTCGACGGGAACTATTCCGGGACCATGGAATACAGGCTGCGTAAATGCGACTGCGTCATCTTCCTGGACTATCCCACGGACGTCTGCCTGGAAGGCCTGAAGGACAGGATCGGTAAGGAACGCCCGGACATCCCCTGGGTCGAGAACGGGGAAGGGGACCTGTATGAAGAGTTTCTCGCTTACGTGAGCGGCTTTGCCCAGGAACAGCGCCCGAAGATCCTGGAACTGCTGGACCGCTACTCCCGCAAGGAGATCATCACGCTGCATTCCCGCAGGGAAGCGGACGAGCTCCTCGATTACTGGGAGAAGATGCGGGAGCATGACAGGGGATCGGAAGGTCCCGTTGTCCCTGAGGAAGAACCTGAGACCTGAGACCGGCCCGTAAGAGCAAAAAAACACGGCATGACTTTCATCGTCATGCCGTTTGCTGTATTCGTCGGGAGCTGATCAGCCGAGAGGGATGTTCCCTTTCGCGATCTCCGAAATGACTTCCACAAGGAATTGGTGCTCGCGCTCCAAGACTCTCGCGGCCAGGGTCTCCGCGTCGTCTCCGGGGAGTACGGGGACTTCCGTCTGCGCTACGATGTCCCCGGAATCATAGCGGTTGTTCACCCTGTGGATCGTGACACCGCTGACGGGATCCCCCGCAGCGATCACGGCCTCGTGCACGTGGATGCCGTACATCCCGCGGCCGCCGTATTTAGGCAGCAACGCCGGATGGATGTTGAACACGCGGTCATGGTAGGCTTCCAGGATCCGGTCGCCCAGCTTGCGCATGTAGCCCGCGAGAAAGATCATGTCGATCCGGTATTCCTCCAGGAGGGAGAGCACGCGTTCTTCCAGCGCCTCTTCGGATCCGCACTTCTTCGCGCTCAGGTGATAGTGGTCTATGCCTTCGCGCTCCGCGCGCTGCAGCGCCATGGAGTCCGAGTTGTTGCTGATGATCAGCGCGACTTCCGCGTCGATCGCGCCGGACTTGCATCCGTCGACGATCGCCTGCATGTCGGTGCCTCCGTGGGAGGCGAAGACGGCGATCCTCATGAAGCGGATTCCTCCGATTTCTTTTCTTCTCCGCCCTTGTCCTGCATCAGCCGGATCTCGGCGGCATAGGCTTTGCGTTTCTTTTCCTGTTCTTCGAGACGGCGGGAGTAGGCCTCCATCTCCGCCAGCATCCTGCACAGTTCACACACGGCTGACACCTCCTGTCTGTCTTTATTTTTATTGTAGTCCTTTTTTTTTGCTCTGCCAAGGGGGACGCTTGCAAGAATCCCGCGACTTTGCTATAATGCCATGGTATCGACTTGGATGCAGAAGAGTAACCGGTACACCGTCCGAAAAGAGAGGCAGCGCCGCAGGCTGGGAGCGCTCCGGGACAGGTTCCGGCGAAGTTCGCTGCGGAGTCCGCGGGCTGAAGGAGAGTAGGTCCGCGCGTGAGCGCACGTTACAGCGCGCACAAGGCGCATCATTGCGCGAATTTGGGTGGTACCGCGAACCGACTCTCGCCCCAAGGCGAGGGTTTTATTTTTTGACTAAGGAGCAGAAGAATGGCATTGCAGGATACGCTGAACCAGATGCTGCAGGAAGCCGCGCAGGCCGTCCGCGAAGCGAGGGACGCTTCGGGGCTGGACGAGCTCAGGGTCCGTTTTCTGGGCAAGAAAGGTTCCATGACGCAGATACTGCGTCAGATGGGGAGCCTCTCCCCGGAAGAACGCCCCGTCATGGGCAAACTGGTGAATGAGAAACGGGCCGAGCTGGAAGAGCTCATGGAGGCCCGCAGGAAGGCGCTCGTCGAATTCGAGAAACGGATGCGCCTCGCCTCCGAGAAAGTGGACGTGACCCTTCCGGGCAAGGAGCCCGCGGTCGGACGTCTGCATCCCCTGACGCTCGTGCAGCGCAGGCTGGAGGAGATCTTCATCGGGATGGGATTCGAAGTCGTGGAAGGCCCCGAAGTGGAGCTGGACCATTTCAATTTTGAACTGCTGAACCTGCCCAAGGACCATCCGGCGCGCGACATGCAGGATTCCATGTACATCACGGACAACATCCTTCTGCGCACCCATACGTCTCCCGTGCAGGCCCGCACCATGCTGACCCATAAGCCGCCCATCCGGGTCATCTGCCCCGGACGCGTTTACCGCTTCGACGAAGTGGACGCCACGCATTCCCCGGTGTTCCATCAGATCGAAGGCCTCGTCATCGACAAGGGCATCCACATGGGCCATCTCATGGGCACGCTGGAGACCTTCGCCAAAGAGCTGTACGGCGACGGCGTCAAGATCCGCTGCCGGCCGTCCTATTTCCCCTTCACGGAGCCGAGTTCCGAAGTCGACATCTCCTGCTATATGTGCGGCGGGCACGACGATCACTGCCGGGTCTGCCACGGCACCGGCTGGCTGGAGGTCCTGGGCTGCGGCATGGTCAACCCCCACGTCCTCGAGATGTGCGGGATCGACCCTGACGTCTACAGCGGATTCGCCTTCGGCGTGGGCCTGGACCGTCTGACGAACATCAAGTACGGCATCACGGACCTGCGCAACAATTTCGAGAACGACCTGCGCTTCCTGTCGCAGGTGTGAGGAGGATAGGATGTTAGCTCCTTATCGCTGGATCAAGGCATATGCGGATATCGGTGATTCCGCTGAAGTATTTGCAGACCGCATGGTCATGACCGGGACCGAAGTGGAAGAGATCCGGGATCTCTCCGACGGACTGGACCACGTGGTCGTGAGCCATATCGTGAAGATGACGCCCCATCCCGATTCCGACCACCTGCAGGTCTGCTCGGTGGACGCGGGCATCGGACGTCTCCTGACGATCGTCACGGGCGCCCCCAACGTCTTCGAAGGCGCGTGGGTGCCGGCCGCCCTCATCGGCGCGAAGCTGCCCAACGGCATGGAGATCAAGCTGAGCCGTCTGCGCGGAGTGGACAGCGAAGGCATGCTCTGCTCGGGTGAGGAACTGGGCATCAAGGACGACGTCTATCCCGGCGCCGAAGTGAACGGCCTCCTTATCCTGGACGAGAAGGATCCCGTGCCCGGCACGCCCATCGCCGACGTATTCGGCATGAACGAGAAGGTCCTCGATTTCAAGATCCTCGCCAACCGTCCCGACTGCATGAGCATCCTGGGCATCGCCCGCGAGGGCAGGGCCGTCATGGACGTGGGAGGGAAGGATCCCGAACTCGCCTTCACGACCGTTCCCGGACGCACGAGCGACGTCATCTCGGTCGAAGTCCGTGACACCGAAAAGTGCCGCAGGTATATGGGCCAGGTCGTGCGCAACGTGAAGATCGGTCCGTCTCCCCGCTGGATGCGCGAGCGCCTGATCGCCGCGGGTCAGAGACCCATCAACAACATCGTGGACATCACGAACTATGTCATGCTGGAGATCGGCCAGCCGCTGCACGCCTTCGATCTGCGCTTCGTCAAGGGCGGACGCATCGTCGTGCGCTGCGCGGAACCCGGCGAGACCCTCATGACCCTGGACGAGAAGGAACGTGAACTGACGGATTCCATGCTCGTCATCTGCAACGAGGAAGGCCCCATGGCCGTAGCCGGCGTCATGGGCGGCGAGAACTCCGGGATCATGGACGACACCGTCGACGTGGTCTTCGAGGCCGCGACCTTCGATTCCACCTCCATCCGCAGGACGTCCCGCACGCTGGGACTGCGCACCGAATCCTCCTCCCGCTTCGAGAAGGGCGTGGGGGTCGATATGGCCGAACTCGGCCTGCGCCGCGCGCTCGCCCTTGTGTGCGAGCTGGGCTGCGGTGAGGTCCTTTCCGACTGGGTCGACGAGGGGACTTCCGAGACCGAGCCCGTGAAGCTCCACATCACGCCCTTCCAGGTGAACCGCCTGCTGGGCCGCGAGATCCCCGTCGATACCATGATCTCCATCCTGCGCCGACTGCATTTCGAAGCGTCCTTCGACGGCGAGTACATGGACATCACGGCGCCTTCGTTCCGCCGCGACATCGTGGGTCCCGCTGACATCGCGGAAGAAGTGCAGCGCATCCACGGCTACGACAAGATCGCGATCGAACCCATCAACGGCAGGATGCACCGCGGCCATCTGACCGAAGTGCAGAAGGACCGTTACCAGATCAAGGATCTCATGGCCGGCATGGGCTATTTCGAGACCCTGAACTATTCCTTCATGAGCCCTGCGGCCCTCGACAGGCTGCATCTGGAGGCTGATTCGCCTCTGCGTCAGGCCGTGCGTATCCGCAATCCCCTGGGCGAGGACTACAGCCTGCTCCGTACGACGCTCGTTCCGACGCTCCTGAACAACGTCCTGACGAACCAGAACCACCGCGCTTCCGTCATCCGCCTGTTCGAAATGAGCAAGGTCTTCATCCCGAAGGCTTTCCCGCTGACGGAACAGCCCGACGAGAGGCTGAAGCTGTGCTTCGGCATCCTGGATCCCAAAGCCGATTTCTTTGAAGGCAAGGGCGTCCTGGAAGCGCTGTTCTCCGCGCTGCACGTGGAAGGCGTCCGCTTCACCGCGGGCGGTCCGTCCTACTATCATCCCGGCCGCAAGGCCCTCGCGCTCATCGGCGACGAAGTCATCGCCGAAGTGGGCGAGATCCATCCGGACGTGGCCGACGCCTTCGGCATCTCCGGACGCGTCATCTGCGCGGAAGCGGACGTCGAAAAGATCATCTCCCACATGAAGGAAGATCTCTCCATCCGTCCGCTGCCCCGTTATCCCTCCGTCAAGCTCGACCTGGCCGTGACCGTTGACGACGAGATCCCCGCCGGCGCCATGCTGGAGCGCATCGCCCTGTCCGGAGACGGCATCCTCGAGACCTGCGACGTGTTCGACGTATACCGCGGCGCCCAGGTCGGGGAAGGAAAGAAATCGATCGCCTTCTCCCTGGAGTTCCGCGCGCAGGACCATACGCTGACGGACGAAGAGGTGAACGGCGTCTACGACCGCATCCTCGCGGACCTCATGAGTTCCTTCGGAGCCGTGCGCCGCTGATATCTTGCATAATGAAGGGCTATCCTGTACAATAAGGGCAATGGGAGGTGGGCCTATGGAACGTCAGACTACAGTCGTCAGGATCGGCGGTCTCGATTACACCCTCGCGAGCACCAACAGCGAGGAGTACATGCACCGCGTCGCCATCTACGTGGACCGCAAGATGGAAGAGATCATGAAGAACAACCCGAAACTGAGCACCCAGATGGCCGCTGTCCTCGTCGCGCTCAACACGGCGGACGAACTGCTCCGCCTGAAGGACAGCCTGACGGACGAAGCTCCGGAAGTGCCCGCCACGCCGGCAGCGCCCGGAACGGCCGCCGCGCAGGCTCAGACGCGTCACGTACAGAGGCTGCAGCAGAACCCCGCGAACTACAAATAAGAACACGGGGAAGCCGAGCTTCCCCGAAAAGCAGCCCTTGAGGCTGCTTTTTGTTGAAAGGAACATCCATGGACGCAAGAACGCGAAAAGTCCTCGAATACGATACGATCCTGAAGAGCCTCGCCGAAGAATGCGTATCCCCTCTGGGAGAAGCGCAGGCGGCGGAGCTCGTGCCTTTCACCTACAGGATCGAGGTCGACCGCGCCCAGAAGGAGACGCAGGAAGCCGTCGATTTCATCGTGCGCACGGGTTCGTCCCCGCTGTACGCCTTCGACGACGTGACTGCCGAACTGAACAAGGCGAGGGTGGGTTCCATGCTGTCCTGCGGCGAGCTCCTGCGGATACGCCGCTTCCTGACCACGTCCAGACAGACGCGCTCGTCCCTTCTCGCGGACACGGAGCCCATGTCCGTCATCTATGAGCTGGCGCAGAACCTCTGCAGCCTGCATCTCCTGGAAGACGAGATCGACCGCTGCATCCTGTCCGAGGACGAGGTCTCCGACCACGCGTCGCCCGAACTCGCGTCGATCCGCCGCTCCATGCGGCTCTGCAACCAGCGCATCCGCGACAAGCTCAACGCCATGATCCGCTCCTCGGCCTATGCGAACGTGCTCCAGGACCCGATCATCACCCTGCGCAACGACCGCTTCGTCGTGCCGGTGCGCGCGGAATACCGTTCCTCCGTTCCCGGCATGGTCCACGATCAGTCCGGTTCCGGCGCGACGCTGTTCATCGAGCCTATGGCGGTCGTCGAGATCAACAACGAACTGAGAGAGCTCTCCCTCAAGGAGAAGGAGGAGATCGAGCGTATCCTGACCGAGCTCACGAAACGGGTCGCTGCGTATTTCCAGCAGATCTTAACGGCGACCGAGAACCTCGGGAGACTCGATTTCGTGTTCGCCAAAGGCAAGCTTTCCATGTCCATGCAGGGCTGCGCGCCCAGGATCAACGACGCGGGCGGCGTGCTCAGGATCCGCAACGGACGCCATCCCCTGATCGATCCCAAAGCCGTCGTGCCCATCACGCTCTGGCTTGGCGAGGATTTCTCCACGCTCATCATCACGGGCCCCAATACGGGCGGCAAGACCGTGACCCTGAAGACCTGCGGTCTTTTCGCTGCCATGGCCCAGTCCGGTCTGCACATCCCCGCGGGGGACGGTAGCGAGATCCCGCTCTTCGACGACGTCTACGCGGACATCGGCGACGAGCAGAGCATCTCCCAGAGCCTGTCGACCTTCTCTTCCCATATGACCCATATCGTGGACATCCTCGACAAGGCGACGGAACACAGCCTCGTGCTCCTGGACGAGCTCGGTGCGGGCACCGATCCCACGGAAGGTGCCGCCCTGGCCATCGCGATCCTCGAGCACCTGCACGACCGCGGCATCCTGACCCTTGCGACGACCCACTACAGTGAACTCAAGGCCTTCGCCCTGGCGGCTCCCGGTGTCGAAAACGGTTCCGTCGAATTCGACGTGGCGAGCCTGCGTCCGACCTATCATCTCTCGATCGGCATCCCCGGCAAATCCAACGCCTTCGAGATCTCCCGCAAGCTCGGGCTGCCCGAGGCCCTGATCGCCCAGGCCCAGGAGAAGCTGGACGCCAACACGATCCGATTCGAGGACGTCATCGAGAACGCGGAATACCACAGGCAGCTCGCGGAAAAGGAAAAGGAACTCGCCGTACGTGCGCGCCAGGAGATGGAAGAGACCCGCGCCAAAGCCGACAGGGAAGCGAAGAGGCTCGAGGAACAGCGCACGAAGATCCTGGAAGAGGCCAGGGAAGAGGCCGCGAGGATCGTCCGCAGGGCCAAACAGGAGACCCAGGAGATCACGGCCCAGCTCAGGCGCCTGAGGGACGACTCGGGACAGAGCGAGAGGGACCGCACGATCCAGCAGAACAGGGACCGTCTGCGCGAACTGGAAAAGGAGACACTGCCCGGCATCGCGGAAGCGGATCCCGCCGAGGGTGAAGCTCCGGAAACGGTCAAGGCCGGGGACACCGTCTATCTGGTCCATGTGGGCCAGGAAGGGACCGTGCTCGGCGCGCCCAATGACAAGGGTGAAGTCGGCGTTCAGGTCGGCCCCATGAAGATGACGGCGAAGCTCTCCCAGCTCCGGCTGATCAAGCCGTCGAAGAAGAAAACAGCGGAGGTGCGCCGCGAAGCCAGACTCAGGCTCGCGTCCGTGCCCATGGAACTCGATATCCGCGGCAAGGACACCCAGGAGGGCGTCGCCGAGATGGAACTGTATCTGGACCAGGCCGTCATGGGCGGCCTGAAGGAAGTGTCCGTCATCCACGGGAAGGGGACGGGCCTCCTGAGAGACGCGGTGCATCAGGCGCTGCGAAAGAACAAGCACGTGGACTCCTTCCGTCTCGGACGGTACGGAGAAGGGGAGACCGGCGTCACGATCGTGCGCCTGAAGTGAGGAACCGGACATGACGAATCCTTTGATCCTGATCGCGGACGACGACGTCCACATCTGTCAGCTGCTGTCTCTCTATCTCCGGAAAGAGGGCTATGAGATCCGGGTGACCTACCGGGGCGACGACGCGCTCGACGCATTCCGCGAGGCGCATCCCGCTCTCGTCATCCTGGACGTCATGATGCCCGGCCTGGACGGCTGGGAGGTCCTGCACCAGATCCGCGCGGAGAGTCAGACGCCCGTTATCATGCTGACCGCCAAGAGCGAGACCCAGGACAAGGTCCACGGATTCGAACTCGGGGCGGACGATTATCTGGCGAAGCCTTTCGATCCCCAGGAACTCGTGGCCCGGATCAAGGCCATGCTGCGCCGCAGCACCTGGCAGGGGAACGTGGCGGAAACGCTGGAATTCCCGGATCTCATCCTGGACCACGTGGCCTACAGGGTCGTGCAGAGGGACAAGGTATGGGAACTCCCGCCCAAGGAGATGGAGCTCCTCTGGTTCCTCGCGTCCCATAAGAACCAGGTGTTCACCCGGGACCAGCTCCTCCAGAAGATCTGGGGTTTCGAATACTACGGCGACACCCGCACGGTGGACGTGCACGTGAAGCGCCTGCGCGAGAAGCTCCTGACGCAGGGGGAGGCCTGGCAGATCAAGACGGTCTGGGGCGTCGGATACAAATTCGAGGTCGAGGAATGAGGTCGGCCTACAGAAAGATGCTGGCCATCGCGGCCATAGGCGTGACCGCGGTCTTCCTTATGCTGACCCTCGTCATATACCGGAGGACCTGGGAAGTCAGGATGGACGACTTCCGTCATGAGATGGTCCGGACGGCAGAGCAGCTTGCGGCGGCCGGGGAACTGTACTTCCTTCCTCACGACCAGCGCTATACGGACAGCTATCAGGGCTTCGTCTGCCGGACGGCCGAAGTATATGAGGCGGAGATCTGGATCTGCGACACGCTTGGCAACGTCCTCTATGCCGCGGACGAGGCCGGGATGCCCAGAGCCCCTTCGATCCGAGACGCCGTACTGAGGCCGAAACTCATGCCTTATCTGCAGGAATCCTTTTTCGATCTCGAGCAGAAAGGGACGGACAGCTTCGACGAAGACTTCATCCACGAGTCGATCACTTTCGGATATCCCGTTCTTCTGGACGGCATCCGGGGCATGACGCTCGGCGTCGTCCTCGTCCACGTGCCGAGGCCGGGTTTCACGAAACCTCTGGGGACCACGTTCAGCGTGCTCCTCGCATCCTATCTCATCATGCTGGCTTTCGCCATCCTGTTCGTCTACTATATCTACTACCGCTACGGATACGTGTTCTCCGGCGTTCAGAGGCTCGCAGCCAAAAAACCGGTACTGGAGATGCCCGAAGCTTTCCACGGGCAGGACGAATCCGCGAGAGCCCTTCTGAACCTGGAACGCGAACTGAACCGTGAAGAGGCTTCTCAGACCGCATTCGTGGCCAACGCTTCCCATGAGCTGAGATCGCCCATGACGTCGATCCAGGGCTTCGCGCAGGGCATGCTGGAAGGCCTCGTCCCGCAGGAGGAGTATCCGCGCTACCTTTCGATCATCGTGGAGGAATCCAGGCGCCTGAATTCCCTGATCCGCGACCTGCTGGATCTTTCCCGGATCGAGGGACAGCTGACACCCAGAAGCTTCGTGTCGTTCGAACTGCATGAGAAGATCCGTCAGGTGCTCGTGAGCTTCGAGGGAAGGATCGAGGAGAAGCACATCGAACCCATCCTGGAATTCACGACAGAGACCGCCTACGTGATCGGCGATCCGGACAGGATCTCCCAGGTCTTCGTGAACCTGATCGACAACGCCGTGAAATACTCGCCGGAGGGGGGCACGATCCGGATCTGGACCTATCCGACGCTGAACGACAGGATCATGATCGGCGTGACGGATACGGGCAACGGGATCCCGCAGGAGGACATCCCTCATATCTTCGACCGCTTCTACAAGGTCGACACGTCGCACTCGGGAAAGACCGGGACGGGACTCGGACTCGCGATCGTAAAGCAGATCCTGGAAAAGCACGACACGGAGATCTCCGTGCATTCGATCCAGGGGAGGGGAACGACCTTTTCTTTCACGCTGCGCACGCCGCAGGAATAGCGCTTACGGCGGAAGACGGCACGTCTTCCGCCTTCCGTGTGCCGTATTGCCTCACTTTTCCGTTCCTATTCTGAATTTAGCCCTTTTCAAAAGCTCCGTAATTTGGTAGAATAGCTTTATGCGAATAAGGCCGTAAAGGCTACGAACATTCAAGGGAGGATTACAATGAAAGAATATACCGCCAAAGATATCCGCAACGTGGCACTTGTCGGCCATGGCAGCGAAGGAAAAACGGTTCTGGCGGAAGCGATGCTCCTGGACGCCGGCGTGATTTCCCGCATGGGCAAGACGACTGACGGCACCACTGCGATGGACTTTGACGCGGAAGAGATCAAGCGCGGCTTCTCCATCTCCCTGGCCCTCGCGGCTCTGGAATGGAAAAACACCAAGATCAACGTGATCGACGTTCCCGGCTACTTCGACATGGTCGGCGAGATGCACTCCGCTCTGCGTGTCGTGGAGAACGCCCTGATCTTCGTCAACTCCGTGAACGGCGTTTCCGTAGGCTCTGAAAAGGCCTTCGCCCTCTGCGGCAAATACGGCGTTTCCCCGTCTTTCTTCGTCAATCAGATGGACCGTGAGCATGCCAACTTCGGCAAGGTCCTGGACGAGATGAAAGAGAAGTTCGGCACCGAAGTCTCCGCTCTGCAGTATCCCATCGTGGACGGCGGATTCAAGGGCTATGTCGATATCATCACCCAGAAGGCCTACACCTTCAACGGCAAGAACGTGACCGAGACCGCGATCCCCGGTGATCTGGCCGACACGGTCGAAGAGCTCCGCGAAGCCCTCATCGAGAACGCCGCAGGCGCCGACGAGGAACTCATGGAGAAGTACTTCGAGGAAGGCACCCTCTCCGACGAAGACCTGCTCAAGGGCGTGAAGCGCGGCATCGCCGAAGGCACCGTGATGCCCGTGTTCTGCGGCTCCGGCATGGAGAACCTGAACGTGACGTCCCTTCTGGACTCCATCGTCTCCTATCTGCCTTCTCCCGCCGACAAGGACTGCGGCGACGAGTCCGCTCCTCTGTCTGCCTTCGTGTTCAAGACCCTGTCCGACAACTTCGTCGGCAAGATCTCCTTCCTGAAGATCTGCAGCGGCAAGCTTTCCGCTACCGATACTCCTTTCAACAACACGACGGAGAAGACCGAGAAGCTCAACGGCTTCGCGACCATGGTCGGCAAGAACCAGATCGCGGTGACGACGGCCCACGCCGGCGACATCTGCGTCCTGACCAAGCTCGCCTCCACCAACACCGGCGACACCCTGACCGCCGCTTCCGCTCCCAAGAAGTTCGACGCGATCGACTTCCCGGCTCCGTCCATCGGCTTTGCGGTCTCCGCTGACAAGCAGGGCGAAGAAGACAAGGTCTTCGGCGGCCTGGCCCGTCTGCAGGAAGAAGATCCGACCTTCCGCGTCGTGAAGGGCGCCGACACCGGCGAGACCCTGATCGAGGGACAGGGCGAACTCCATCTGGACATCATCGTCAGCAAGCTCGCCGCCAAGTTCAACGTCAAGGCCAAGCTGAGCGATCCCAAGATCCCGTACCGTGAGACCATCCGCAAGCCCGTCCGCGTCCAGGGCCGTCACAAGAAGCAGTCCGGCGGACACGGCCAGTTCGGTGACATCTGGGTCGAATTCGAGCCTCTGACCGACGGCACCGAGTTCGAGTTCGTCGACAAGGTCGTCGGCGGTTCCGTACCGCGGCAGTATATCCCCGCCGTGGAAAAGGGACTCCGCGACTGCATCAAGAAGGGCGTCCTCGCCGGCTATCCCGTGGTCGGCCTCAAGGCTTCCCTGGTCGACGGTTCCTACCATCCGGTCGACTCTTCCGAAATGGCCTTCAAGACCGCCGCGTCCCTGGCCTTCAAGAAGGGCTGCGCCGAGGCTTCCCCGGTCCTGCTGGAGCCCATCTATAAAGTCGAAGTCATCATCCCCGACGAGTACATGGGCGACATCATCGGCGACCTCAACCGCCGCCGCGGCCGCATCATGGGCATGAACCCCGTGTCCGGCGGCCAGCAGGTCGTGGCCGAAGTGCCTCAGACCGAGATGTTCAAGTACGCGACCGATCTGCGTTCCATGACGCAGGCCCGCGGCTCCTTCACCATGACCTTCGAGCGTTACGATGAGATGCCCGCCAACATGGCGCAGAAAGTCATCGAAGCCGCCAAGGTCGACGAGGAAGAAGAATAATCCATATCCTGCAAAGGATCATAAAGACAAGAGGGATAGGCTTTCGCCGTCCCTCTTTTTCAAAACTACGGAGGATCTGATTTGATACACGGCAATACCGCCGGCATCCGGGATGCATGGCTGGAACAACTGGAAGAGTTTTACAACGCGGACAAGGAGACGCTCCGTCACGAGTTCCTTTCCCGTGAGCTCATGGAGCCGCTGGCGAGGATCTCCTCGAAGATCAACCGTGAGATCTCTGTCTACATCGCCCGCGACGGCATGATCATGGACGTGTCCCTGGGAACTTTCGACCGGGTGGAACTCACCGATCTCAGGCTCCGCAGAGGCGCGAGAAGGCTTTCCGGCATCCGCTGCGTCCATACGCATCCCAACGGCGCCCCCGTCCTGTCCGACGTGGATATCCGGACGCTCAAGCGCATGCGTTTCGACGCCATGGCGTGCATCTCCGTACAGGACGAGACCGCCACGGGCTTTTCCTGCGCCATGCTGTCCGGACTGGACGAGAGCGGGGAATACGAAGTGACCGAATACGGTCCCTACAGGATCGGCGACATCCCTCAGGAAGAACTGCTCTACGAGATCCGCAGCCATGAACAGACGATCTCCCAGGCGGCGAGGCTCCTGTCGTCCAGACAGGATCAGGGCCAGCGGGCGATCCTCGTCGGCATCGACCAGGGCAGGGGGATGGATTCCCTGGAAGAACTGGCAAGACTTGCGGAGACCGCGGGTGCGGAAGTCCTTCACATGGAACTGCAGAAGCGCTCCGGCATGGACGCCGCCACCTACATCGGACAGGGAAAGGCCCAGGAGATGTCCATGCTCCGCCAGGTGATCGACGCCAACCTCGTCATCACGGACGACGAACTCACGGGAGCCCAGCTCAGGAACCTCGAGTCCGTGCTCGGCTGTCCCGTGGTCGACCGTACGGGCCTGATACTGGATATTTTCGCACAGAGGGCCACGACCTATGAGGGCAAGCTCCAGGTGGAGCTCGCGCAGTACAAGTACCGTCTGCCGCGTCTGGCGGGGCAGGGCACGGCGCTTTCCAGGCAGGGAGGCGGCATCGGGACGAGAGGCCCCGGCGAAACGCAGCTCGAAACGGACCGGCGCGTGATCTACCGCAGGATCCACGACCTGGAAGAGGAGATGAAGCGGCTCGAGAAGCACAGGGACCTGCAGCGCAGGCACCGTGCCAGGAACCGCATCCCCGTGATCGCCCTCGTGGGCTATACGAACGCCGGCAAGTCCACACTCCTGAACGCCCTGACACAGGGGGATGCCTTCGTGGAGGACAAGCTCTTCGCGACGCTGGATCCCCTGGCCAAAAGGCTGGAGCTCCCCGGCGGTGTGGTCACGGTGCTCGTGGACACGGTCGGCTTCATCCACAAGCTGCCGCACGAACTCGTGGACGCGTTCCGTTCGACGCTGGAAGAAGCGCTGTACGCAGATCTGCTCGTCCACGTGGTGGACGCGTCCTCCCAGGAAGCGCGGCTGCAGTTCGAAGTAGCGGAGACGGTGCTCCAGGAACTGGGCGCCGGCACGAAGCCCAGGATCCTCGCGCTGAACAAGTGCGACCTGACGGACGACGTTTCGGACGTGTTCGCGGAGAACATGCCGACCGTACGGATCTCGGCAGCCAGAAGGATCGGGCTGGACGGGCTCCTGAACGAGATCGCGGATCAGCTGAGCCGCAGGATCGAGCCGGAGCACTGGATCATCCCCTACGAAATGGGCTCGCTCCAGAGCATGATCCACGAACGCTGCCAGGTACTGGAGACTTCCTACGAAGAGGACGGAGTGCACATCACGGCGATCGCCAACGCAGCGATGTCCCTGCGGGTGCGCATGGCACTGGGAGAGGCCCCGGACGAACCCGCGGACGGACAGGAAGAGTTCTGACAGCATAATGAAAAGAGACCGGGAAACCGGTCTCTTTTCGTATCTGTTTTCGGATCACGCCTTCGCTTCGGCTTCCGCCTTTTCGACTCCGTCGATCAGGTAGTCGGCGTATTCGTCGATGAGTCCTAGATCCCAGAGCAGTCTGGAGCAGATGTACTTGTCGCGGATCTCCTGGGAGGCGTAGAGGGCTTCGCGGGTCTCCTGCAGGCTGATGCCGATCTCATCGGGAAGCATGGGTTCGCCGATCGTCCGGTAGACCTTCTCCAGATCCTCCCGTGCGGGAAGCTCGTCGTCGACGATCTTCATGATCTCGTCCCAGTGCTCCAGGATGGTCTCCAGACGGCGGGCGTGCAGCGCGGGATCGTGCTTTTTGACCTGTTTCTCCAGGGCGATCAGCTCATCGCAGGAATTCGGGAAGATCTTCTTCATCCAGCCGCACCATTCGTCGAAATCGAACGCGGCGGCGTGTGCCAGCGCCTTCTGCCTGTCAGGCTTCTCCGAGCGGAGTTTCTCATACAGCCGCAGGACGAGGAGAGTGCCCACGCCGACCTGGATGCCGTGAAAGTCGGGTCGCTTGCCCGCGTCGAACGCGCGCATCTCCCAGATGTGGGAGAAATAGTGTTCCAGACCGGAAGCGGGGCGGGAGACCTGGGCATAGGCCATGCCCATACCGGAGAGGATGAGGCCTTCCACGACGGCCTGCACCGCGTCGGGATCGCGCTTCGCATAGCCCTCGGCGGAATCCACGCACTTCTTCACGGCCGTACGCATCATCTGGGCGATGTCTTCGCAGTAGTATTCGCCGTTGATCACGTGGGAGATGCGCCAGTCGCAGACGCTGATGTACTTGGCGACCACATCGCCCATGCCGGACTGGAGCATGCGCATGGGTGCCTGCGCCATGATCTCCGTGTCCGCCACGATGATCGTGGGACAGACGGAATAGATCGTGACCTTGACGCCGGCGCGGATCATGGAGGAGGAATTGGAGGCGTAGCCGTCCATGGAGGGAGCCGTGCCGCAGGTGATGAGCTTCATCCCGCTCGCACGGCAGAGCATCTTGCAGACGTCGTTGATGGAACCGCCTCCGATCGCCATGACCCAGTCGCATTCCGTGGGCAGGTTCATCGTGACCTGACCGACTGCGAACTCGTCAGGTTCCACGCGCTCCTGAGGGAAGCAGTATTCGCCGTAGGGGATGCCCGCTTCATCCAGTATGGATTTGATCTGGTCGCCGGCCGCCTTCTTCGTGTTGCGGTCCATGACGAGATAGGGCCTCCTGATGCCGGCTTCCTTCAGAAGCCCGGGGAGCTGACGGATCACGCCGCGCCCGATCAGGAGCTTGCGGAGCGTGCAGCCGTGGAAACGGCCGCAGGAACACTGATAGCCTTCCGGCCTGAGAAGTTCGTCAAAAGTCATATGTGCGAAATCGGGCATGATCATCCTCCTGAAAACTTCGATATCTCCGCGGCGGACCGTCCGCCGCGGCCGCAGTCATTATAGCACAAAAGGAGATGTCCGCACAGTTCTTTTGCGCTGCCTGAAAGTATGGTACAATACTGCCCATGGAGGTCGGGACATGAATCTGAAGAAGGAAATGAAATACATCCTCGGCTGCATCCGCCGCTGCGACAAGGCCTATCATCTGATCGAGGAGGGGGACCGTATCCTCGTCGGTGTGTCCGGCGGGAAGGATTCCCTCGTTCTGCTGTACGCTCTTTCCCGCTATCGTCAGTTCACGGAGGTGGATTTCGATCTGGAGGCCGTGACGCTGGATATGGGATTCAAGCACGTGGAGGAAAAGGAGATCGCGGATTTCTGTGAGTCGATCTGCGTGCCGTACCGGTGCGTGCGTCTGGACGTGGCTTCGGTCATCGCGGAAAAAGGACAGGCGGAAAGCCCCTGCTCCCTGTGCGCGAGGATGAGGAGAGGCGCCCTGACGACGACGGCCAGGGAACTGAACTGCAATAAGATCGCACTGGGACATCAGCGGGAGGACGTCATGGAGACGTTCCTGCTCAGTCTCATCTACGAGGGGAGGCTCCACACTTTCGCGCCTATCACCTGGCTGGACCGTTCGGACATCACGCAGATCCGGCCCATGGTCTACGCGGCGGAAGCGCGGATCCGCTCGATCGCATCCCAGGCGCATCTTCCGGTGCAGTCCGCCCAGTGCACGGTCTCCAGTGAGACGGAGAGACGGGGGATGAGGGAGCTGATCCACGACCTGGAGACCCGTTATCCCGAATTCCGCGACAGGCTGTGCCGCGCGCTCGAGACGCCCGAAAGCTACGGGCTCTGGAATGATATCAAGAGAAGGCCGGAAGACATGCCGAAATGGTGGATGGCGAAGGAGTGATCCGTATCCTGCAGGGACGGAAAATTAAACGGAGCAGGACAAAACAGCTCATGTGGAATGAGCTGTATTTTTGATCGGTATGAATCAATTGAAAAGAGTATTGAAATATGCAGTTACGCCGTGAAAACTTGACAATTATACAGACAGTATGTATAGTAGGGAAGGCAATAATGACACCTGAATATGATATGAAGCACAGAATAATGACGTGCGAATGGAACAGGATTCCGGGACAGCGCTGTGAGGGCCGCGGGGAGAACAGGCTATGACTGATGAGAAAGATATCCGAACTCCGGAGGAGTACGGAGACTACACGCTGATCGATCCCTCCATGAAGCCGCGGAAAGGCGCATGGAAGGAACTGCTGCAGTACCGCAGCCTGATCGGCATGTTCGTCAAACGGGAATTCCTGGTGAAATACAAGCAGACGGTCCTGGGCCCCATATGGATCGTCCTTCAGCCGTTCCTCATGAGCCTTGCCTACATGTTCATTTTCGGAGGGATTGCCCGCATACAGACGGAAGGGATCCCGAAGATCCTGTTTTATCTCGGGAGCAACGCGATGTGGACCTTCTTTTCCTCGTCGCTCCTTTCCAATGCGAACGTGTTCACTTCCTACGCGCAGCTTTTCGGAAAGATCTATTTTCCCAGGATCACGGTCCCCATCGCGAACGTGGTCATCTCGCTCATCCAGTTTTTCGTCGTCATGGTCCTGTTCGCCGGCTTTTATATCTGGTATCTCGCGAAGGGAGAGGTTGCCGGATCATGGACGGTCTTTGCACTGCTGCCGGCGATCCTGATCCAGCTCGGAGCTCTCGGACTCGGCTGCGGGATCATCCTGTCCAGCGCGACGGCCAAATACAGGGACGTGAGCATCGTCATCCAGTTCCTCGGCCAGATCTGGCTGTACGCCACGCCCGTGCTTTTCCCGCTTTCTTCGATCCCTGACGGCGTGATGCGCACGCTGATGCTTCTGAACCCCGTGACGCAGCCGATGGAGCTTTTCCGTCTTGCGGTCTTCGGACAGGGGACGTTCGTGCCGTGGAGCTGCGCCTGGTCCGTTCTCGTGACCGCTACGGCTGTCTGCGCAGGATGGCGGATCTTCTCACGCGTGGAGAAGACGTTCATCGATACCGTCTGACAGGGGGACATGCTGATGATGGAGAAAGACAGGACCCCCGCGATCATCGTACGGGGACTGAAAAAAGAATATCAGATCGGACAGATCGGGAACGGCACGCTCCAGAAGGATATCCAGAGCTGGTGGGCCAGGGTCCGCGGACGCGAAGACCCGAACCGGAAGATCGGCGACAGGGAAAGACTTTCCGGAGACAGCCTCATGGCTTTGAACGGGGTCGACCTGACGGTCTGGCAGGGAGAGACGCTCGGCATCATCGGAAGGAACGGCGCCGGGAAAAGCACGCTTCTCAAGATCCTGTCCAGGATCACGGCTCCGACCGAGGGGCGTGCCTATCTGTACGGGAAAGTGACCTCCATGCTCGAGGTCGGGACCGGGTTCCACGGAGAGATGACCGGAAGGGAAAACATCTATATGAACGGGGCGATCCTGGGCATGACCAGGGAGCAGATCCGTTCCAGGATCGACGACATCATCGAATTCTCTGAGATCGGCGATTATATCGACACGCCCGTCAAGCGCTATTCCAGCGGCATGTACGTCAAGCTCGCGTTCGCTGTCGCTTCGCACCTGGACAGTGAGATCATGATCATGGACGAGGTGCTCGCGGTGGGGGACATGTCCTTCCAGAAGAAGTGCCTGAGCCAGATGCGGTATGCGGCTTCCAGGGAGAACAGGACCGTCCTGTACGTCAGCCATAACATGAATACGATCCGTGAGCTCTGCGACCGGTGCATTGTGATGGATGCGGGAAAGATCATCTACGACGGGGATACGGAACGTGCTATCCAGGTGTATATGGACGCCGGATTCAGCGACAGCACGGAGATCGACTTCAGCGGACAGCCGCATCCTTCCTATCTCGCTTCACCCAGGATCAGGATGCTGCGTGCGTCCTATCCGGGAAAAGATGACTGCGCTTTCCGAAGCACGGACAGGATCCCCCTGAGACTGGAGTGGGTCAATCTGACCGATCTGAAAGACGTGTGTCTCCGCGTGGAGATCCTGACCCTCAACGAGGATCCGGTGGGCACGTACGTCCTGTACGATTTCTACAGCGGAGAGAAGGACAGTCCCGTCCGTCTGGATCTTTCCCTGGATCCGGCCTGCCTTTCGGAGGGCTCGTATCTCATGAAATATGCCTTCTTCCTCCGGGGAGCCGGGGGAAGCATGGTCAACATCGAATGCAGGACAGGCCTGACTTTCGAGATCATCTCGGCCAGGCACAGCGGTAAACTGGTATGGGAGAGCCGCTACTGGGGAAACACGGTGCTGGAGGACATCCGCATCCTTTCCCTGACGGACGGGAAATAACCGATCGATCAGACAGCGACATGGGAGCAAGCATGGAGAAGGGAGAAGAAAAGATGTCTTCAGTGGGCATCGCCAGCAGGATAAGAAGAGACCGCACCGCCGTCTGCGCCGTGCTGATCCTCCTGTTTATGCTGTCTCCGTTTTCGGGATGCGCTTCCGCTGAGGTCACAGATGCGGAGTCGGATAAGACTGCGTCTGCCCAGCCCATGGATGTCCGCTTTTCTCATCTGTCCGGAACGTATGCAGAATCCGGCCTCAGGCTCACACTTACGGCTCCCAAAGGATATACCGTCGCCTATACGACGGATTCATCCCTTCCTTCTCTTGAAGACGACAGTGGGAAAAACACGGTCACGATCGATCTGGGTCAGGACACGAGAGGCCATCTCGCTGCCCACGCCGACAAGATGGTGATCCCGATCAAAGAAAAAGTCACACCCATGTACGACGATCCGACCCTGCCGTTTGGCTGTGTCATCCGAGCGGCGGCCGTCGGGCCGAAGAGAGAGACGGGAAGCGTCCGCACCGAAGTCTATTTCCTGGGCCTGGACTTCGACAGGATGTATCCGGGATGCCTTGTGCTGTCCATCGTGACGGATCCCGACGGCCTGCTCAGCTATGATATGGGGATCCTGGCGTCAGGCGCCGTGTATGACGAGTGGCTGCAGACTGACGAGGCAAAGGAACTGACCGCTGAAGGAAAGTTCTGGGAATACCAGGCCAACTTCACACAGCACGGAAAAGAATGGGAGAGGCCGTGCGTCCTGCAGATCTATGATTCAGGCAGCAGACCGACGGTCAGGACGGAAGCCGGGATCCGCGTGACAGGTCACGTCGCCCGCTTCATGAACCAGAAGCCTTTCAACGTCTATTTCCGAAACGAATACGGAGAAAAGTATCTGAAGTACGAACTGTTCGAAGGGATCGGCAGGTACCGCAGCTTCCAGCTGCGCAACGGAGGCAACTGCAACGAGTGGCTGCATTTCAGAGGAGCCATGCTGCAGGAACTGGCTTCCGGAAGGGCGTTCGGCACGGTCAGGTCCCGTCCGGCAGTGCTGTTCCTGAACGGGGAATACTGGGGACCGTACGCTTTGTCCGAAAAGATCACGGACGAGATGCTGAAGGATCACTATGCCGTGGATCCGGATCAGGTCGTCGTGATCAAGCAGGGAGAGCTCGAGGAAGGTAAAGATGGGGATCTTGAGCTGTACACTGACCTGATGTCCTATGCGACGAAAGATCTGACAGACGATGCAGTCTGGAAAGATTTCTGCGGGATCATGAATATCCGTTCCTTTGCCGAATACTGCGCCGCAAGGATCTATCTCGGAGACTTCGACTGGAACACGAAAGCCAACGATGTCCTCTGGAGGACGAGAGACTCGTCCTATGACGGAGGCAGATGGCAGTATATCTTTTACGATGCGGAATACAGCTCGGGTCTGTACGATAACGAACAGACGGCGCCCGATACGGATCATTTCCATAACGCGCTGAAGAACTATCCGCTCTTCGCGGCGGCAATGAAGAATCCCGAATTCCGCACCCTGTTCCTGGAATCCATCCGGGATATGGGGAGCAGCTGTTTTGCTTCCGAACACGTGGAAGAAACTCTTCAGGAGTATCTGGACGTGTGTGCGCCTCTGATGCCCGATTTTTACCGGCGTTTCGGGGACACCTCCAATCAGTGGGAGAAAGATCTGAACTCGATCAGACACTTCTTTGAAGCCAGATATGACTATATCGTGCCCATCGTGGCAGATTATGATAAAAGAAAATTCAAACAAGCGGGGGAACCATAAATGAGGATACTAGTTACAGGCGGCGCCGGATTCATCGGCTCTCATCTCTGCAGAAGGCTCCTTAAGGAAGATAACGAGGTGATATGCCTGGACAATTTCTTTACGGGAAACGTCCGGAACCTGGAGGACCTGCTATCCGACACACGTTTTACGGTCGTGGAACAGGACGTGACCGAACCGATCGATATGCAGGGGATCGATCAGATCTACAACCTGGCCTGTCCTGCCAGCCCCGTCCATTATCAGTACGATCCGGTCAAAACGATCAGGACGAACGTGATGGGCGCGATCAACGTCCTGGACCTCGCGAAAAGGAACGAAGCCGTCGTCCTGCAGGCAAGCACCAGCGAGGTCTACGGGGATCCCGCCGTACATCCGCAGACGGAAGCATACTGGGGGAACGTGAATCCCATAGGCGTGCGCTCCTGTTACGATGAGGGCAAAAGGGCTGCGGAGACGCTCTTCTTCGATTACCACAGACAGTACGGCGTGAAGATCAAAGTACAGCGCATCTTCAATACCTACGGACCCAACATGCAGACAGACGACGGAAGAGTGGTCTCCAACTTCATCGTGAGCGCTCTGACAGGAAAGGACATCACGATCTACGGGAAAGGACTGCAGACGCGCAGCTTCTGCTATGTGGGCGACCAGGTCGAGGGGATGATCCGGATGATGAACAGCGATCCCTCCTTTACGGGGCCTGTCAACATCGGCAATCCCTACAGTGAGGTCACGATGCTGGAACTGGCCGAGCGGATCATCGCGCTGACCGGCTCCGCCTCTTCGATCGTGTTCGGAGAACTGCCCAAAGACGATCCGAAAAAGAGGAGGCCGGACATATCCCTGGCCGAGAAGGTCCTGGGATGGTCGCCGGCGACGTCCCTCGAAGATGGACTGAAAGAAACGATCGCGTATTTCGCAAAGATCGTGAAAGATTGAGAAAACAGCGCTCGGTCGGCAGACCGGACGCTTTTGGAACGGCATCATATGGCAGAAATGCAACTGAAACGTATACTGAACGAGGCCTTCTGCCTGCCGATAGCACCGATCATCCCGGAGGAACATCTTTATGGATAACAATCAGCCGTCTGTATCCGTTATCATTCCCGTGTACAATACGGCAAAATGGCTTCCCGAATGTCTGGAAAGCATCCTGAATCAGACAAAAAAGGACATCGAAGTCATCTGCGTCGATGACTGCTCCACGGATCCTGCGTGCCGTGAGCTCATCCTGGATTATCAGCGCAGAGACAGCAGGATCGTACCGTTGTTCCTGGATAAAAACGGGAAGCAAGGGATCGCGCGAAACCGCGGGATGGAGATCGCGAAAGGGAAGTATGTCTATTTCCTGGATTCGGACGACTATGTCCTGCCGGAAACGCTGGAGACCGCATATGCCGCTGCGGAGGAGAATACGCTTGACGTGCTGTTCTTCAACTACGATAACATTTTCGATGAGAGCCTTCAGAATCAGAAAGTCTGGCATGGAAGGCCCGCGGACGGAACGGAATTTTCCGGGACCGTCATGACAGGCGAAAAGCTCCTGGAGGAGTTCTACGATCACAATGCCTGGATCTGCTATGTGCAGAGACAGTTCTGGAGAACGGAGTACCTGAGAAAGAACGAGATCCGTTTCCTGTACTGCGAACATGAAGACGAGTTCTTTTCGCTGACGGGGATCATACTGGCCGGGCGCGCGATGTATATCCCGGACCGCATGTTCATACGGCGTTTCCGGGCAGACTCCGTCATGACAAGGCAGGTCGGACCGACAAACGTCCACGGCTATCTGGTCAACGTCATGCACCTGGTCCGTTTCGGAAGGGAACGCGGGATCGAATCTGGTATTTATCGAAAAGCAGTGGGGAATCTTGCAAGACTGTTCGTTACAAGATACAATGTACTTGAAGACAAAACGCTTTTGAACGGCTGGTTCCGTGATCCGGACGAGAGGGATTTCTTTGAATTTGCCTTGCTCATCTGGAACGTTGAAGAGACCAGGATGTGCGTTTCATGCCGGAAATTCCGCAAAAGCCTGACTCCCGTCCTGAAACTGAGGAACAGGATCTTCGATCCGCTCCGCCGTCTGCGGTTCTCCGTTCTGAGAAAGAGGAAACCCACCTGACCATAAGTACGCTGACGTACAGGAAACAGCAAATGCCCATGGAGACAAAGGTATCTGTCATCATTCCGGTATATAATCCCGGGGAATGGCTCCGCAAGTGCGCCGAGAGCCTTACTGAACAGTCCCTGAAAGAGATCGAACTCCTGTTTGTGGACGATGGCTGTACCGACGGTTCGGCGGAGTATATCCGGAGCCTGGCACTCAGTGATCCGCGGATACGACTGATCACGAACCGGGAGAACATCGGTCCCGGACGTTCGCGCAATCGGGGGATCATGGAGGCCCGCGGGGAATATCTGGCTTTCGTGGATGCGGACGATTACGTTTCGCCTGACTTCCTGGAATGCCTCTATACGGCCGCTGTAGCAGAACAGGCCGATATCGCAAAAGGTCTGCATTGCTGCGTCGATCTCAACGGTAACCGGTCGACTGGAAAGTCGGCCGAAATGAACAGACGGCTCAGGGAAGCGGCCGGTCAAGGCTCTCCTTTTTATCTGATCTTCACGACGGATCATCAATCGGCCCTTTACCGCAGGGACATGCTGATTTCGAATCATGCCTTCTACGGCACGTCTGGCAATGCGGAGGACACATTTTTCCTTTTGCAGGCATCCTTCGCGGCCGAAAAGATCTGTTTTGCGGAACAGGCCGTGTACTACTATATGGAGAGAGTAGGGTCGAGATTCCGGAATCTGTCGGTCGGCAGAATCGAAGCGGAACTCGTTTCACTTCAGGAGATGATGCGGTTCGCGGTGGCTCATGATCTGAATTCGAGAGCTGACATCGCTCATCTCGGAGGACATACAGGGGTAGTCCTCGGTTATGTGAACGCCCTGAAGGCAAAAGAAGGCGGAGATCAGAACACAGACAGGATCAGTGCGGAGATCAGAGACATTTTTCAGGATTATCCCTGGAAGGATGAGCTTGTTGAGATCTCGTCCATCATGGATTCTTTCCTTACTGAAGGCGTCAACCTTGCACCGGTGCCCGATATGATCCGCGGAGTCCCGTTCGACTGGCTGTGCGGCAACGCGGAAGACTGGATCCGTTATCTGCACCGACACGCGGCGCGCATGGAGATCAGTGCCTGGTATCTGGACAGCGCAGTCAAAAAAGTTGCTCTGTTCCCGGGAAACAGGAAAGACAAAAAGGAAAAAATGTCATCACTTCGAAAAATGGCTTCCGGACTGCCATTGAATGATACGGCTCTGAATCATTTTCTGAAACTCAAATTATTCATCTTTACAGGTCTGAATCTGTACGGAATGGGGAACACAGGTGCGGGACGGCTCATCAGCAGGTTGCTGAAGAGCGGAAGGAGATGAATCATGAGGATCAGTCCGCCGGAAACAGACAGAAAGACATATACGTTCGTCTTTTCTTTCAATGACGGTTTTGCTCCGTATTTCTCGGTGACTCTGCTGTCGTTGATCGATCACAAGGAAGACGGATGCTTATACGACATCATTGTCCTCCACGAAGGCATCTCCGAGGAGATCATGGACATGCTTCGCAGGATGATCCCTGATGAGGTCGTTCTTCGCTTTTTCAACGTGGCGGATTACGTTTATGAAATCTTCGGGGATCTTGCGGAGAAAGTGTCTTCCAATCAGTGGGATGTTTCGACTTTCTATGATCTTCTCGTCCCCGTCATCATGCCCGACTATGAAAAGGTCATGTATCTCGATTCGGATCTCGCGGTCTGCGAAGACCTGGCAGGGCTGTTCTCTCTTTCGTTTGAAGGCAATGAGCTCATAGCGGCAAAAGATACCCTTTCGCTCGTCGTAAAGACAGGACTGAAAAACAGCTTCCTGGAGAATCAGATCGTTTTTCTTAACAGGGAAGCCGGAATATTCGATTTTGAAAAGTATTTCAACGCGGGCGTCCTCCTGTTCCATATCCCATCGATCGACATTGATACGTATCTTGAAAGAGTCCGCCGGGCTCTGCATTTTTCCGTGCTCCCGACGGTCGATCAGGACGTGCTGAATTACGTATTCCTCGGACGCACCCGTCTGCTGCCTCCGCGCTATAATCTGCAGACAAGTATGCTGAACCATCTGAGGGGGGACCGTTCATCCGATCCGGAAGCCAGGGAATTCCTGGAAGATGCGGAGCGCCCGGTGATCCTTCATTACTCCACACAGATGAAGCCGTGGAAGACAGCCGACTGCCCAAAGAGCGATGTGTTCTGGAAATACGCCCGTAAGTCTCCTTTTTACGGAAATATCCGGTTGTCTTATTCTTTCTCGGAATGGAAAAACGAGATCTCAGCTTTCAACGTCAAAAGATACTTGCTCAGCAAGGTGCTGTCAAAAATCCTGCCCGGGAATAAAAGGAAAAAGTACAGGGAGGAATTCGAGAACCAGCTGCGGCTGTATAAAAAGATCAGGTCCGGGAATTAGTACATCGGAAAGGAACGGCAGGGGATGCCGTTAGGACTTCACTACTTATCCATACCGGCATCGGGATCCGGGACGCTCATCCAGCGGTATGTGTATCAGGCTTCGAATTGTGTTTCGGGGTCTTTTTTTGTTATAACCTGAAGACTGTTCATCCGCACAGATATAAGTAGAATGAAGGATATTCGGATAACGATGAGTCCTGTGTATAGAAGGCTTGTAGTTCATATATGATTCGCAAACATTCAAAAGCAATCATAACAATCTGATATAGAAATGAAATATTAAGAGTTCCAAGCATTATCGTCACAATTATAATTATAGCATATTGCGCCATGCCGGAAGTGCGAGAATATAACAGACAGTGACAGGCAAATCCGGCTATGTAATCGGGAATTGCTGAAATATAGGGCTTTTCCGATAAGTTATGCAGTAGACAGACATAGAGAGGGTGCATGATGTGAGAAAGACAGTATTAGGAAAAAAAGTGTCCGCCGTCTCCTGTATCTGCTTAATTTTGAGCACGAAAACCTGGTTAGCAATATTTAACTTCAAATCCAGGAAACCTGACTGTGAGATCGGATTTCCCGAGAATCGACAGAAGGTGAAGGCCAGGCATTTTTGACTGCCATGGCTTTTTTCGCGTTGTTCCGTATCCTGTCAACACCGGATAGTTTCGGCTGAAAACACGACGATACGCTGTGACGATGCCGAACGACCGTCAGTCGGAATTGGAAGCGATTCCAGTATGGCATACAGAAGACGGTTTAACAGCATGGTAGAGGGACATACTGCCGCAATACACGTGATCAAGTTGCGAAGGATGGGTCTGCGTGTTACAATAAGACAGATCATTTCCGCTTGGGGAAAGGTAAGTATGAGCCATGCCTATGACCGAAAGAGAACTGAGAAGACTGAGCCGTCTGGACCTGCTGCAGATGCTGCTGTCCCAGAGCAAGGAAGTCTCACGGCTCGGTGAAGAGAATGAACGTCTTCAGAAGCAGATGGATGAAGCGTCCGAGTCTCTCGAAAGGCTGAACAGAAAGCTGGATGAGAAAGACGATGAGATCCGCCGGCTGATCGAACGCCTGGATGATCAGGACGTTTTCATCGGCATGCTCAAACGCGGCGAAGAGCCGGACACTCCCGAACGCAGAGCTGAAGCAAGGAACGCCACGCCCGGATTAGAGAGCATATTTCAGGTCGCCAAGGAAGAATGCAGACGCTATATCTATGCATTGCTTCTGGAAAAGGCTGACAGATACGGTGATCCCAAGGAATCGGTCGTGACGCCTGAACCCGCTGAAACAGATCCGGAGGGAACGGATGAGGCATAGGAAGATAGAGATCCCCCCGATCGAGCTCCTCGAAGAGGAAGTCAGAAAGGAACAGTACCGCAGCCGTTTCTCGGGCATTTTGAGGAGCACGCTGTATTCGCTCCTTGTCGTGGTCGCAGTGGCCGTCATCGTCGCCATGATGATCCTTCCCGTCGTACAGATCATCGGGACGTCCATGACGGATACGCTGCATGACGGAGACGTCGTGGTCGCGATGCGTGCTTCCGATTATACGACGGGAGACGTCGTGGCTTTCTACTACAACAACAATATCCTGATCAAGCGGGTCATCGCCAAGGCGGGGGACTGGGTAAACATCGATGCGGACGGGAACGTTTATGTGAACGGGATCCTTCTTGACGAACCTTACGTCAGCGACAGGGCGCTTGGTGAAACGAACATCGAACTGCCGTACCAGGTGCCTGAAGGAAGGTATTTCCTGATGGGGGACCACAGATCCACCAGTATCGACAGCCGAAACACGACTATCGGGTCCATCGACAAGGAGCGAATGATCGGCAAGCTCCTGTTCAGGGTATGGCCTTTCTCGAATATCAGCTGGATCGGATGAAAAAGAGAGAAACACTCTCTTTTTTCTTTTGTTCGATCAAAAGAAGACATGAGGATGCTGTGGCAGGAATTTGCCAAAAACAGCGTTCGGAATGATTAACAATCTGGAAAAAACAATCAAATCGAAAAAAATGATACTTGTTACCCATTTCATTCTCGGGTATAATTATCCTTGTATGAAGCTGTCATAATAGCTTCAAATGTATCGTTATGGTTTCTGTATCCGGTTTCGGGTCCTGAAGTTGTTCCGAACCGGGAAAGGAAGGTATGGAAAACGCGGAAGCAGCTCCTGAGAAGGGCAGGAAAAAGAGTAGTTCAACACTCACATCGGTCCTTCTGGTTTTCATCCTGCTTCTGGGAGTCGGCATCATTGCCTATCCTACAGTCAGTGATTACTGGAACTCGAGACATCAGTCCAGAGCGATCGCGACCTATGCTGATACCGTTTCCAAACTGGCCGAAGAAGATTATACGCGCATCTGGGAGGATGCCTGGGATTATAACCAGAGCCTGACCATGCGTTCAAACGTCTTCCTTCTCAGCGAGGAACAGCAGGCTGAATATGAAAGACTGCTGGACATCGACGGAACGGGCATCATGGGATCGATCGAGATCCCGAAGATCAGGGTATCGCTTCCGGTCTATCACGGCGTAAGAGAATCCGTCCTGCAGGTCGCGATCGGACATATCGAATGGACGAGCCTGCCGGTAGGAGGAGAGGGCAGCCACTGCGTGCTTTCCGGACACCGGGGACTTCCGTCATCCAGACTGTTCACGGATCTGGATCAGATGGAAGTCGGCGATATATTCACGCTTCATATACTGAACGAGGTACTGACCTATGAGGTCGATCAGATCAAGATCGTTCTGCCGCAGGAAATGGGCGATCTCCTGATAGAGCCGGGCAAAGACCTGTGCACTCTCGTGACCTGCACGCCTTATAGCATCAATACGCACCGCCTGCTCGTCAGAGGGCGAAGGATCGACAATCTGGACGAGGATGCACCCGCGGTCATCCATGTGACAGCGGAAGCAGTACAGATCCCCGGGTATCTGGTGGTGCCTGCAGTCGGGATACCGCTTCTCCTGATCTTCCACATCTTCATGCTGGCCTTTTATTCCAGACGGAAGAAAGACTACAGTGCCGAGGAACTGGAACGGACGGCTCTCGAAATAGGTGGGAACGTTTCCGAACAGGAAGTAGGAAACGGCGACAGATCCAAACAAACGAATAAACATAGAACAGAATCCGATAAGGAGTGAGCAGACATGCGAAACAGAAGTTATCGAGGATATAAGATCATCCTCCTCGTGCTCGCGGTGCTTCTCACGGCGGGAGTCATGCCTCCCTTCCTGAGCCGCGCCATCGACCTGACCGAGAGCTGCAGCATCACCGTTGCACCCGGTAATGCGGTCACTGAGGATGACCAGGTGAAGAATCTTGTGCTGGACGTGTACAAGGTCGCTTCCGCTGAAAAGCTTACCGGCGAGGACAGCTACAAACCTGTCCTGCTCGGTACGTATTCCGGCATCGCCAATGGAGACGATGACTGGTGGAAGAAGATCGAAGACAACGAAGGCTGGAAGGACGTAGCGAAGCAGGCCATGAGTCTCGCGCTGACAACTCCCGATACGCCCGTTCAGACCGGGATCGAAGCCAATCTGTCAGGTTCGACCAAGATCGAGGATCTGGACCCCGGGTTCTATCTTCTGATCGCACGCGGTTCGGATCTCGGCGACGACTATACCGACACGATCGACGGAGTCGATGTGACGGTCGGGATGTCCGACAGGTTCTTCTACTATTTCGAGCCCATGCTGATCGCCGTTCCCACGAAAGACGCGGATGAAGACGGCATCATCAATACCGCATGGGACTACGGCGAGTGGAAGTACGACGCCGCAGTCGCTCTGAAAGCGGTGACGGCTCCCAGGTTCGGTTCCCTGATCATCGTCAAGACACTGCTTTCCTATGAAACGCACGAGCCCGCGTTCTTCACGTTCGAAGTCGATGTCAAGGACGTATACGGAGAAAGCGTCTATAAGGACTCTCCGTCCCTGAGCTTCGATGAGCCCGGGATGAAAATGATCCGGATCGACGATCTTCCTGCGCAGTCAGTAGCCACCGTGGACGAAGTCTATCCCGGTTCTCACTACAAACTTGTCGGGAAAGACCCCGAAGGACCGGTGACGATCATCGGTGAGGAAATTGTGTACGTCTACTTCGAGAATGAGGACTATCCCGGACACAACGGCGGACACGGCATCGTCAACTCCTTCGTTTATGAAAACGGTCAGTGGAAGCTGAACGAGAACCACAAAGACAACGAGTACGTGCAGGAGGTAAGGTAAATGAGAAGACATGCCAATCGGATCATTGCCGTTCTCGCGGTGCTCCTGATCCTCGGGGCGCAGATGGGTTCCGCATATGCCTACTTTACGGCGTATACAAAGGCTGAAGGCGGATATCCTATCCATCTGGGCGGCAAAGGCGAGATCGAAGAAAAATTCGCCTCCTGGACCAAAATGCTCACGATCACGGCCGACTCGGACTGTGAACCGGTATTCGTAAGGGCCAAGGGAATCTGCGCAAGATTCAATCTGACTTATGATCTCAAGGACGGCTGGACCGCTGGTGATGACGGATACGTCTATTACGACAAACCCATCTCCTTCGGAGGATCCACGAACGAACTGAGGATCCATATCGACAACGTCCCCGAGGAAGAAGTCGAGGAAGGCGACGCTTTCAATGTGGCCGTCATTTATGAGATGACGCCCGTCCTCTACGAGGAAGACGGAACGGAATACGCCGACTGGACGCGTATCCTTGAAGTAGTGCCGGAGGAATAATGAAATGAAGAAGATCAAAGAATTCATGCGTTCTCCCGCATCCACGACGGTCCTTTTCCTCCTTGCGGCGCTTCTGCTGCTCGGCAGCACGATCGGAACGGCTTATGCGGCGCTGACCTATTTCTCTGAGTATTACACGTCGCGCGTCGAGCTCAATCACGTCGGCGTGACCCTTGTCGAGAACGGCAGCGATCTTCCCGAAGGCACGGATGACGATAAGGCCGTGATCCTGGAAGACCTGCTCGGAGACGATAAATCTGTCGCTCCCGGGAAGAAATACTCTGACAAGATCACCGTGAAAAACAGCGGCACCATCGACGGATTCTTCCGCGTCGTCGTCTATCGTTATTGGGTGGATCAGGAGACTCAGGAGAAGCGCAGGGATCTGGAGCCCGGCTATATCGAACTCAGCGTTCCGAATCTCGGAAACGGCTGGATCCTTGATGAAAGCGCTTCCACGCCCGAAAGGCTCGTCTATTACTATGACAAACTTCTCGTTGCCGGTGATGAGACCGAAACCCTGATCGACGGCGTTACGATCAGCGGCGAGATCACGAAGTTCGTGACCGAAGACCGTACGACTGTCGGCGACGAGACGACCGGCATCCTTACGACGATCACGCGGACCTATCTCTACAACGGTGTGGAATTCCGAATCGAACTCGAAGCGGATGCCGTGCAGAACCACAATGCTCAGGAAGCCATCAAGAGTGCCTGGGGCACGAGCGTAACGGTCGACGGCAGCTCTCTGAGCCTGGCCAAGGAGGGATAATTCATGAAGGAACATTGGATTAGCGTCTTACTGGCTGCGCTGATGCTGCTCGCGATGCCTCTGGCATCCTTCGCTGAGGACTATGAAGGCAGCGATGACTGGATAGTCGTTTTCACGCAGGAAAAGAAGATGGAAAGCAACTTCAAGTCCTCCGATATCGATGACGTGATCGCCGGCATGCAGCCCGGAGACACAACGGTCTTCAGGATCAGCCTGCAGAACGATTACAAGGACACTTCCGAATGGTACATGTCCAATGAAGTGCTCAAAACTCTGGAAGATACTTCCAGCAAAGGTGCTGCCGGCGGCGTATACTCCTATGAGCTTGTATACACGGACAAAGGCGGAAAGGACGTCGTCCTGTTCTCTTCCGACAAGGTAGGCGGTGACGATCCCGAAAACCAGTCCGCTGCAGGACTTCATGACGTTACCAAAGTTCTTGAAGACTATCTCTTCCTGGACACGCTTCCTAAGGGGGACAGCGGTACCGTGACGCTCACTGTGGGGCTCGAAGGCGAGACCCAGGGCAACAATTATCAGGACACCATGGCCGATATCCAGCTGCAGTTCGCGATCGAACTGGATAAAGATACGGTCGTAGTGACCGGTGACAACAACAATCTTCTGCCTCTCTACTATACGATCATGACGGTCAGCGGAGGAATTCTGGTGCTCATCGCCGTGCTCGCTCTGAAGAGACGCCGCAGGGAAGGAGAGGAGCAGGCATGAAAAACAATCGCCGCATCATCATTCTTCTCGTTGCCCTTCTGATGGTCGCCGTGGTGGCGCTTCCGGTATTCGCAGCCGAATATCTTTACAAAGTCACCATCTACGCGGGCAATATGGGAACAATCGACGGAGGTTCCTCCAAGGTCTTTACGGATCTCAAACCCGGAGACCGCGTCGAGTTCGATCCCGATTCCGTGACCCTGACAGATCCCGATTACTACGTCAAGGGCATCCGTGAGAGCGGAAGGGACAACAGCGAAGTCGGCCTCAGCTCCTTCGAAGTGACCCGTGATATGGATCTTGTCGTTGCTTACGGTATTCTGGGCGATCCGGTGGAATACACCACCAAGTACCAGGACAAGGACGGCAAAGAGCTCGAGTCTGACGGATCCTACGTAGGGAACGCCGGAGACAAGCCCGTCATTGCGTTCAAGTACATCGAAGGCTATCAGCCTCAGTACTACAATCTGACCGGCACGCTGGCGAAAGACAAGAAAAACGTTTTCACTTTCGTCTATTATAAGATCGAGACTGATGAAGAAGAGACTTCAGGTTCTTCTTCCTCCGGCAACGGGACCAATCCTTCCGCCGCAGGCGCCAACACGTCTCTGTACGTGCCCTTCGAACTCGGTGATCTGGACGTGCTGGAAGCTGCCGAAGACAATGCGGAAGCTCCCGCTGCTCCCGAGACCGAAGTAAAGGAAAATCCGGCTTCTGCCAGCACGTATGCCGTGCGCAGCCGTGAACGTCAGGAGAGCCTGACGAAACAGCTGATCCTCGTGATCAGTCTCGGCGTTGTGAGCCTTGCTCTCATCACTGTCCTGATCGTGTATGCGGTCAGAACTTATAAGAGGAAAGCCTGATGGGAAGGTCCGGCATGGGCAGAAACGGTTTTCTGATCGTTCTGTTCCGTGTCCTGGGCACTCTGATCCTCTTGTCCGTCATATTGACGGCGATCCCCCTGACGATCCCTTCCATGATGGGATATCAGATGTTCCATGTGAAGACAGGCAGCATGGCTCCCGCGATCCCAGCTGACAGCGTGGTCTATGTCAAGCCTGCAGATGCACTGGACGTCAAGGAAGGCGACGTGATCGCTTTCTACAGGGGGAAGGATACGATCATTCACCGCGTCGTGGAAAACCGTTTCGTGACAGGCGAATTCGTCACGAAAGGGGATGCCAACGAGCAGCCGGATCTGGATCTTACGCATTACCGCTATTTTATCGGCACGGTACGTTTCTCCATCCCTGTGATCGGGGCGCTCATGGTCGTATATGCCAGCAACGTGGGCAAGATCTATGTTCTGTGCTTCGCGGTCAGCGGTGCGCTGTTCCACGTACTGGCGAACAAGATGCAGGATCAGTGAACAAGACGGAACTGTAAGAACTGAATAAGACAGTACGCTCCGCACCTTTGGTGCGGAGTTTTTATAATACATAAGATATAGATCTTCATCGCATCGACGGAAGTCCATGAGTATGCAGAAGAGGGATCGGGAAAACGGTACGCACTTTCCATCCGTGCCGTGATATGGTATGATTAAGCAGATCAGTACGAATTCTTCGTGCGCAGGAAGGAGATCTGAATATGTATATGGAGAATGAAGGTAAGATCTGGCTGGCTACCGGCAGCGACAGAATCTATCTGGATCCCGCCATGGCCAACCGCCACGGCCTGATCGCAGGCGCTACAGGCACCGGCAAGACCGTGACCCTGAAAGTCGTGGCCGAATCCTTCAGCGAGATGGGCGTGCCCACCTTCATCGCGGACATTAAAGGAGATGTTTCCGGCATGTGCGTTCCCGGTTCGGAGAACAAGCACATCCGCAGAAGCATCGACACGATGGGGATCGAGAATTTCACCTATACGGGATTCCCGGTCCGTTTCTTCGACGTATACGGCAAACAGGGCCATCCCGTTAGGACAACGATCTCTGAGATGGGACCCGAACTCCTTGCACGTCTCATGGGGCTGAACGAGACGCAGACGGGCGTCCTGCGCATCGTGTTCCGCCTGGCGGACGAGTCCCAGCTGCTTCTTCTGGATCTGAAAGATCTCCGCATGATGGTCCAGTACGTGGGGGATCATGCGGCGGACTACAAACTGAAGTACGGCAACGTGTCTCCCCAGTCGGTCGGCGCGATACAGAGAGCTCTCCTGACCCTGGAAGACGAGGGAGGGGACATCTTCTTCGGTGAACCCGGACTCGATCTTTCCGACTGGTTCGACTGGGACGAGGATGGAAAAGGCTATATGAACATCCTGGAATGCCGGGAACTGTTCCAGCATCCGCTCCTGTACAGTACTTTCCTTCTCTGGATGCTTACAGAACTCTATGAGCTCCTTCCCGAAGCGGGAGATCTCGACAAGCCCAAGATCGCCTTCTTCTTCGACGAGGCGCATCTCCTGTTCAAAGGCGCCCCTAAAGCGCTCCTGGAGAAGATCGAACAGGTCATTCGTCTCATCCGCTCCAAAGGCGTTTCCGTCTGGTTCATCTCCCAGAATCCGTCTGACATCCCCGAAAGCGTCCTCGGACAGATCGGCAACCGTGTGCAGCATGCGCTGCGCGCCTATACTCCCAACGAGCAGAAAGCGCTGCGCTACGCGGCGCGTTCCTTCCGCGCCAATCCGGAACTCGACACCGAAGCGACACTTCAGGAACTTGGCGTTGGCGAAGCCCTCGTATCCGTCCTGGATGAAAAAGGCGTGCCCACGGTCGTTCAGAGGGCGAACATCCTGCCTCCGCGCAGTTCCATGAACGCCGTGGACGACAGCGCCATCCTGAGCGTGGTCCTCGCGAGTTCGCTGAGGGAGAAATACACGGAGACCGTCGACCGGGAATCCGCCTATGAGCTTCTGTCCGGGCAGCAGGCCGCGGAGGAAGAAGCGAAGGCAAAGGCAGAAAGAGAGAAAAAGGCCGCCTCCTCGACGTCGGGAAGAACGTCCTCCACGACCGCGAGAAAAACGAGCAGCCGAAGGACGTCCTCCAAAGCCTCTTCTTTCATCGGGAAAGCCGCTTCCTCGACCGCCAACACGATCGGGAGGGAACTGGGCAAACAGATCTTCAGAGGGCTCCTGGGCATCTTCAAGAGCTGACAGGAAAGCATACGAAAACACCGGATCATCCGATCCGGTGTTTTGATATCCTGCCGATCCTTACTGGCCTGCCGCAATCCTTACGCAGCGCTGATGGGCCGCATCGGGGATGCCTCGGATGTGTGTGGCGCTGTTCAGCAGGTGGATGCATACCTGGCCGGTCATGCCGTTGTTGGGTACGGTCTCGTAACCGTGGGGCATGCCGTTCGTGGAACCTGCGACCCATGTACCGTTCAGACGGATGACGACGGGCCGGCGCGTCCAGCTCCACGTGCCGCCGTAGGTGCTCTTCAGACGGGCGCAGTCCGCTTTGGTGGAAGGTTCCACGTCGAAATGCTTGCTGCCGCCTACGCGGGTCATGGCGTACTGTACGCGGGTATAGACGTCGATGACTGCGGTGGACGTTCCGCGGGGGAACAGATTCCTTCCTTTGTCCCAGGAGAGGAGCTTGCCCTTCGGTACGGATTTGACCTGGCCGGGGAGCTTCAGCGGGGTAGGCGTGGGCTTGATGACTTCCTTGACCGGGGCCCGCTTGGCGTCGTTGGAAAAGAGGATGTCAAAGGTGTTGGGACCCATGACGCCGTCCGCGGAGAGGTCGTTCTCTTTCTGGAAGTACTTGACAGCTTCTTCCGTATAGCTGCCGAAGTAGTTCGTGATCTTGTAATTGAAATAACCCAGATCGCGCAGACGCATCTGGAGCAGGATGACTTCGTCGCACTGCATGCCTTTTTTGACGATGCCCGTTTCTTCCTTTTCGGGCACGTAGACGGGTTCTTCCGTATCGGAAGGAGCGGCACTGTCCTGGGGAGCGGGCGTATCGACCGCGGGAAGGATCGTTTCACCGGCTGCGGGGGTGACCGTGGGGACGGGAGTCTCCGGTTCGGCCAGCACGGTCCTTACGGGAAGAAGCTGCACGAGCAGAAGACCGAGGAGCACGGCCGCCACATAATCCCGAATGATTCGAAGCATGAAATCACCTCTTCGTGAAGATTTCATTTTTGTAATAGAATTGTAACATAGACGGGCGCGGATGTAAAGAGTAATAAGTTGATTTCTACGGGAATATTTGTTACAATAGGCGCAAACATGAGGAGGCAGCCATGCGGATAGCGATTGACGCGATGGGCGGGGATCATGCCCCGGATGATATCGTCGCGGGAGTGCTCAGGGCAAAAGCGGAGCATCCCGGGGCCGAATTCCTCCTGTTCGGAGACGGAGAGAAGATCCGTGCGCTCCTGAACGGGGATACGGAACGGCTGACCGTCGTACCCACGACGGAAGTCATCGAGACCGGAGAGCCTCCCATGGACGCCATCCGGAAGAAAAAGGATTCCTCTCTCGTGAAGGCTCTTGCGAGCGTCAAATCGGGTGAGGCGCAGGCCGTCGTCAGCGCGGGTTCCACAGGTGCGGTCATGGCGGGAGCTCTTTTCGGCATCGGCCGGATCAAGGGCATCCAGCGTCCGGCCCTGGCACCGCTCCTTCCGAACTTCAAAGGCGGTCACTCCATGCTCATCGATTCAGGCGCCAACGCCGAATGCAGGCCCGAATACCTCGTGCAGTTCGCGCAGATGGGCGCGGCCTACATGCAGGCGGTCGAAGGCGTGAAAGAACCTGTCGCGGCCCTCATGAACATCGGGGCGGAAGAAGAAAAGGGCAATGAACTCTACAAGGAAGTTCACGCCCGCCTCGCTGAACTGAACGTCCCGCGTTTCTACGGGAACCTCGAGCCCAGATATGTGCTGGACGGGGAAGCGGACGTGCTCGTAGCCGACGGATTCACCGGCAATATGATCCTCAAGACCATGGAGGGGACGGTGCGTTTCTTCACGAAATCCATGAAGAAACAGTTCATGTCCTCCCTCCGCGGAAAGATCGGCGCCCTGATCCTGAAAAAGGATTTCAAAACGCTGATCGGTTCACTGGACTATACGCAGTACGGCGGCGCGCCTCTTCTGGGGGTCAAAGGCGTCGTCATCAAAGCTCACGGTTCTTCCGATGCCATGGCTTTCAGCCGCGCCATTTCCCAGGCCGTCCTGGGAGTGGAGCAGGACCTGACTGCCCGCATCGAAAACATCTTGCAGGCTTGACACCACTACAGAAGAAAAGAGGTAATTCACATGGTTTTTGAAACGGTACAGAAGCTGATCGCTGAACAGCTGGAAATCGATCCCTCCACCATCACGATGGAGAGCAATCTCGTGACCGACCTCAAAGCGGATTCCGTGGACGTCATGGAAGTGGTCATGAATCTGGAGAGCGAATATGATATGGAATTCGCTTTCGAGAAGCTCAGCGAACTGAAGACCGTAGGCGACGTCGTCTCCTACATCGAAGCCAATCAGTAAGTCATAGGAAGGGTAAGGTCCCGAAGGAGACTCCGGGGCCTTTTTGCAGTATTGTCATGGCGATCCGTTTTCCCGATCTCGGCGCCGCGGAAAAGGCGGCCGGCTATGCCTTCAGGGACAGAAGGCTGCTTCTGCGCGCCCTGACGCATCCGTCCGTCACGGCGGAGGATCCGGAACTCGCCCATTATCAGCGTCTCGAATTCCTCGGTGACGCCGTGCTGCAGTTCCTCTCAAGCAGGATCCTGTACAGCAACTTCCCGGATGCCGACGAAGGCACGCTGACGCGCATGCGTTCCGTGTGCGTCTCTGAAAAGCCTCTGTCGGATGCGGTATTCGGCATGGGACTGGAGAAATACGTCCTTCTTACCTCCGGGATGGAAAAGACGGGCGGAAGGAAACTCAGATCCATCGCCTGCGACGTATATGAATCCGTGCTCGCCGCGATCTGGACGGACGGCGGAGAGGAAGAAGCCATGCGCTACGTGGAGCGTACGATCGGCGAGGCGCTGCGGCATCCGCCGGATGTCACGAAAGATGCCAAATCCAGGCTGCAGGAATATCTGCAGCGGGACGGGGAAGTGCATATCTCCTATGAGGAGACGGGGGAGGAAGGCCCTCCCCACGACAGGATCTTCCATATGGAAGTGCGGCTGAACGGAAAGCCCCTCGCGCAGGGGAGCGGACGGACGAAGCATGCGGCGCAGCAGCAGGCCGCGGAAGAAGCTCTTAAACAGCTGGAACGAAAGACGACAGAAGGAATACAGGATGCGCCTGAGGCAGATTGAGATTTTCGGATTCAAGTCCTTTGCGGACCGCACGGTCGTGAACCTCGATGAGGGGATCACGGGCGTAGTGGGTCCCAACGGATCCGGCAAAAGCAACATCGGCGATGCGGTGCGCTGGGTACTGGGCGAACAGTCCGCCCGGCAGCTGCGCGGCGGCAAGATGGAGGACGTCATCTTCTCCGGAACGCAGAAGCGCAAGCCTCTGGCGTATGCCGAAGTGACGCTTCTCTTCGACAACTCGGATCACGCCCTGCCGATCGATTTCTCCGAGGTCTCAGTGACCAGGAGGATGTACCGCAGCGGCGAGTCGGACTACGCCATCAACAAATCCCCCTGCCGTCTGCGTGAGATCGTCGAACTGTTCCGCGACTCCGGCATCGGCAGGGAAGGCTACAGCCTTGTCGGGCAGGGACGCGTGGACGAGATCCTCGCCAACCGTCCCGAGGACAGACGGAACGTCTTCCATGAGGCGGCCGGCGTCATGAAATACCGTGTGCGTCTGGAAGAGACGCGCAAGCATCTGGAAGGTGCCCAGGCGAACCTGGACCGTCTTCAGGACAAAATGGAGGTCCTCGGTGCCCAGCTCGAGCCTCTCCGTCAGCAGAGCGAGGACGCAAGGCTTTATCAGAACCTGAGTGCCGAACTTCGTGAGACCGAACTCGGCCTTTTCGTGCACCAGTACGAACAGCTGAACGCGAAAGCCGCGGCCGCCCGAGAGACACTGGCAAGACTGGAAGCGGTCCTGGATCAGCAGCAGCAGGACGAGAACGCGAACAACGAAGCGCTGGCCAAACTCCAGACGCGAATCGACGAAGTCGAGGAAGCGTCCGCACAGGCATACCGCCGCGCGGCGGATCTTGAGAACGAGGCGGCTCAGCACGAGAACGCGCTTCTGCTCATGGAGAACGACCGCAGACATGCGGACGAACAGAGAGAACAGCTTGAGAGCGAAGCCCGCCGCGAGATCGCTCAGGCGGAATCTTTCCGCAGGGAAGCCCAGGGACTCGAAGACAGGCTCGCGGATCCGGAGAGTTCGGACGCATCCTGGAAAGACGCGGTCGACGCGATCGAAAAGGAGATCGCATCCCTGGATGAGGAACTCAAGCTCAGGGAAGAAGAGCTTTCCGGCCTGCGCAGCCGCGCCATGGAGAGCCTTGAAAACCTTTCCGGAATCTCAGGTGACCTTTCCAGGAACGCGCAGCAGCAGAAGAACGTCCAGGAAAGGCTGGAACAGCTGGATTTCCTGCTTGCTCGCAGCAAAGACACCCTCCAGGCTCTGGACGAGAGCCTGAAGGATTCCGGCGAAGAAGCGGATAAGAACGGTCGTGCGCTCGCTGCGGCGCAGGAAAAGGCTGAGAACAACCGGAAAGACCGGGAGGCTCTCCAGTCCCGTGCCGAGCGCATGCAGGAAGCCATGGCTCGCGGCCGTGAAAGGATACAGCAGGGAAAGACCCGTCTGCAGATGCTGGAAGCGATGCAGAGGGATTATACGGGCTATCAGGAATCGGTCCGCCGTCTCCTGAAAGACGCGCAGAAAGCGCCCGAACTCGCCGGCACGATCGAACACGTCGTCGCCGAAGTCATGCAGGTGCCCAAAAACTACCGCGTAGCCATTGAGACAGTCCTTGGAAGCGCGCTCCAGCAGATCATCACTCCGGACGAGGAAGCGGCCAAGAAGGCCATCGCGTACCTCAGGAGCCATCAGTACGGCCGCGCTACGTTCCTTCCCGTCAACGTGATCCGTGGAAGGACGCTGAACGCACAGGAAAGACGATACGCGGATATGGCCGGATGCTGCGGTGTGGCTGCGGAACTCGTAGAGACGGAAGAACGCTACCGCGCCATCGTGGACAGTCTTCTGGGCCGTACGCTCGTAGCGGAGGACATGGATTCGGCTGTGTCGATCGCCAGGGCCTGTGGACACAATCTGAGGATCGTGACGCTGCAGGGCGATCTCATCCAGACAGGCGGCGCCATGTCCGGCGGTTCTCTCAGGAGCCATAACACGAGCCTGCTCGGAAGAGATCAGGAAGTCCGCCAGACGCGCGAGATGCTCGAGACCTGGCAGAATCAGTTCGCCGAACTGGCCCACGATCTGGAGACGCTCCGCGGAGAGATCCGTGAAGCCGAAGAGCAGGGAGACGCCTATGCTCTGACGCTCCGCAAGGCGGAACTCGCTGTCGCACAGACGGAGATGGAGATCCGCAGACTGGAAGAATCCAGAGCGAGAGAAGAAGAGAACCTGACCCAGTGGCAGGACGAGTCCGAAAGACTGAACGATCAGCTCAAAGACCTCGTAAAGCGCGGGGAGCAGATGACGAGCAGCCGGGAAGACCTTTCCGCATCCGGAGAAGACGCGCGCAGACTCGCCGCCGAGATGCAGGAAAAGATCAACCTGCTCCGTGAGGACAGGGACGAGGCCATGGAACGCCTGTCGGACGCCAGGAGCCGCTGGGCGGAGTATCTCAAGGACAGAGAGAGCGCGCAGCGACAGATCGAGCGCCTGATCGCAGATGCGGAGCGCCTCGAACGCTCGGCCGCTCAGCGGCGGAGCAACGGTGAAGCCATCCTTGCGCGCAGGGCTGAAGAAGACGTCAGGGCTGAAGAGATCCGCGCCGGAGTGGAGAAGGCCCGTCAGGACCGCAAAGCCAGCCTCGAACTGCATGAGCGACTGGAGAACGAAAAGAATACGCTCCGCGAGGAATACGCGAGAAGAGAGGCTCAGAACGCGCGTCAGCGTACGGATCTGAGAGCTCTGTTCGAGGAAAGACAGAATGCGGAGAACGACCGTATCCGTGCGGAAGGGGATCTGGAGCATATCCAGTCCAGGATCTGGGATCTGTATGAAGTCACCTATGCCGCTGCAAAGGAGGCTTGTCCCGCTGACTTCGCGATCCACGGAGCACAGACTCGAGCCGACGGTCTGAGAAGAAAGATCCGTGCGCTCGGCGCCGTGAACATCCACGCGATCGAGGAATATGCGGAGAGCAACGAGCAGTACCGCATCTACGTGTCTCAGAGGGAAGATCTCATTCGTTCCCGCGACGGGCTGCTTGAGCTGGCGGATGAACTGTCCTCCACGATGCAGGAACGCTTCCTGGCCAATTTCACGGTACTGAACCGCCATTTCGGCGAGATCTTCGCACGTCTCTTCGGAGGCGGACAGGCTAAACTCAGCCTGACCGATCCTGACGATCCGCTGAATTCCGGCATCGAGATCGAAGTGGAGCCTCCGGGCAAGAGACTGCAGAGACTGAGCCTTCTCTCCGGCGGAGAAAAGGCATTCACCGCGATCGCGCTGCTGTTCTCCATGCTGAGGCTCAAGCCTACGCCTTTCTGCATCCTGGACGAAATCGACGCCGCGCTGGACGATGCGAACCTCGTGCGCTACGCACGCTTCCTGAAAGAAGTGTACGCGCAGAACACGCAGTTCGTCGTCGTGACCCACAGGAAACCCTCCATGGAGATCTGCGACCGTCTGTACGGCGTGACGATGGAAGAAAAAGGCGTTTCCAAAATGATCTCCATGCAGCTCAGTGACGTGAAGGAGCAGGAATAATGGAAGAAAAGAAAGGTCTGTTCGCAAGGATCAGGGAAGGACTTGCCAAGACCCGCAGACAGCTGACGGAAAGGGTCGAGGATCTGATTTCCTATTACCAGAATATGGACGACGATTTCTTCGACGAACTCGAGGAGATCCTCATCCTGTCCGACCTCGGCGCCGCTACGGCCTCCGAACTCGTCTCCGACGTGCGCAGAAAGGTCCAGACTCAGAAGATCGGCAATCCCGAGAAAGTCAAGGAACTGCTCCGGGAGTCCCTGATGGAGATGCTGGGCGATTCCGAACCTTACGAACTGCAGTCTCCCACCGTTCTTCTCATGATCGGAGTGAACGGCGTTGGCAAGACGACCGCCACGGGCAAACTTGCAGCCAAGTATACGAGAGAAGGCAGAAAGGTCCTCCTTGCCGCTGCGGACACGTTCCGTGCGGCCGCGATCGACCAGCTGGCCGTATGGTCCGAACGGGCGGGCGTGCCGCTCATCCGTCATCAGGAAGGCGCGGATCCCGCCGCCGTCGTGTTCGATGCCGTGCACGCCGCTTCATCCAGGAACGCGGATCTTCTCATCTGTGATACGGCAGGCCGCCTGCACAACAAGAAGAACCTCATGGATGAACTGTCCAAGATCCACAGGGTCCTGGAAAGGGAAGCTCCAGATTCCCACAGGGAAGTCTGGCTCGTCCTGGACGCGACGACCGGTCAGAATGCCGTCAATCAGGCCCGCGTGTTCCGCGAAGCTGCGGATATCACGGGCATCGTCCTGACAAAGCTGGACGGTACTGCCAAAGGCGGCATCGTCGCTACGATCACGAAGGAACTGGGCGTGCCCGTAAGGTTCATCGGAGTGGGAGAGGGCATCGACGACCTGGAACCTTTCGATGCCCGCGCGTTCTGCGAAGGCATCCTCTGACGGATGTCCATATCATGAAATATTATAAGGCTGTAAAGAAAAAAGCCTTGACAGAAGCCTTTGCCACTGTTATAATGGTAAAGGCTTTTTGCTTGACAGGGGGAACGGCATGGATCATCATGTGAGAATGGCTTATCTCCTGACTTTCTACGAGAAGGTCCTGACGGAACGTCAGAGGGAGATGATGCATCTGGCTTATGAGGAAGACTGGTCCCTGTCCGAGATCGCGGAAGCCTACGGTGTGAGCCGTCAGGCAGTCCACGACGCGCTGCACAGATCGGAAACGGCGATGGAGGAACTGGAAGGTTCTCTCCGCCTGCTGGACAGGATCATCGGCGTGGAAGAGAAACTTGAGAACGCGATCGTCCTCGCGAAAGGACAGGAAGAACTCACGGATGTCCTCACGCAGGCGCTGGATCAGCTGAAAGGAGACGATGCTCATGGCATTTGAAGGTCTGGGAGAAAAACTGCAGAACGCCATGCGGAAACTCTCCGGCAGAGGTACGATCCGGGAAGCGGATCTGAAAGAAGTGATGCGCGAGGTGCGTCTCGCTCTTCTCGAGGCCGACGTCAACTACAAAGTCGTCCGTGATTTCACGAAAAAGGTCACGGAACGCGCGCTCGGAGCGGATGTCGCCAAGAGCCTGACGCCCGGACAGCAGGTCGTCAAGATCGTCCATGAAGAACTGACGGAACTGATGGGGGCCCAGCACAGCAAGCTGACCTTCTCTTCCAAGCCTATCACGGTCTATATGCTCTGCGGCCTTCAGGGCGCGGGCAAAACGACGATGGCTGCGAAACTCGGACGTCTTCTCAAGAATACGCAGGGAAAACGTCCTCTGCTCGTCGCCTGCGACGTCTACCGGCCCGCTGCCGTGCGTCAGCTGCAGATCGTGGGCGAACAGGCAGGCGTCCCCGTGTTCACGGTCGAGGGATCGAACGATCCCGTGGCCATTGCCAGGGCATCTCTGGAGCACGCGGCCAAATACGGCAATAACGTCGTGATCCTCGATACCGCAGGCCGTCTGCATATCGACGACGAGCTGATGGACGAGCTGTCCCGCATGAAGGACGCGACGCAGCCCCAGGAGATCCTCCTTGTGATCGACGCCATGACCGGTCAGGATTCCGTAAACGTGGCGGAAGGCTTCCAGAAGGTCCTTCCCCTGGACGGCGTGATCCTGACGAAGCTGGATTCCGATACCCGCGGCGGCGCGGCGCTGTCCGTGAAGGCTGTGACGGGGAAACCCATCAAATTCGCAGGTGTATCCGAGAAACTGGACGGGATCGAACCTTTCCATCCCGACCGGATGGCTTCCAGGATCCTGGGCATGGGCGACATGCTCTCCCTGATCGAAAAGGCAGAGGCTCAGTATGACGCCGAACAGGCCCAGAAGCTGGCCCGCAAGATCCAGGAGCACAGTTTCGACCTTGAAGACTTCATGGGTCAGTTCGAGCAGATGAATAAAATGGGCGGTCTCTCCGAGATGATGAACCTTCTGCCCGGCGGAAACAAATTCGAAGCCGGTGAAGAAGAAGAAAAAGCCATGAAGCGCATGCATGCGATCATGCAGTCCATGACTCCCAAGGAGAGACGCAATCCGGACATCCTGAACGCGAGCCGCCGCAGGCGCATCGCTGCGGGATCCGGAACGAGCGTTCAGGAAGTCAATCAGCTCCTGCGCCAGTTCGAACAGGTCAAGAATCTGATGAAACAGTTCACCGGCAAAGGCATGCGCCGCCGGATGAGCGGACTCAGGGGAATGAAACTCCCCTTCTGATCGACGCACCGGCCGAAAGGCCTTGCGATATAACATTTGCCCGAAAGGGTTATGGAGGAAAACAATGGCAGTTAAAATCCGTCTGAAGAGAATGGGCTCCAAAAAGAATCCCTTCTACCGCATCGTGGTCGCGGACGCGAAGGCGCCCCGTGACGGCCGCTTCATCGAGGAGCTGGGCTATTACGATCCCACCAAGGAACCCGTTGTCGTGAAGATCGACGCCGAGAAGGCCGCTAAGTGGCTCAAGACCGGTGCTCAGCCTTCCGATACCGCACGTTCCCTGCTCAAGAAGAACGGCCTTCTGTAAGGGTATCTTTCATGAAAGAGCAGATCACTGAGCTCGTGACCTATCTGGCGAAATGCCTGGTGGAAGAGCCGGATCAGGTATCAGTGACGGCATTGGAAGACGACGATACCGTTGTCCTTGAACTCCGCGTCGCACCGGACGATATCGGCCGCGTGATCGGAAAACAGGGAAGGATCGCCAAAGCCATCCGTACAGTCGTCAAATCGGCCTCCGGTCATGAGAGCAAAAAGTACACAGTGGAGATCGTGGAATGAGCGATCTCCCCGGCAATCTGTTTGAGATCGGCAGGGTAGTCAGGCCGCAGGGCCTGCACGGGGAGATGAAGATCCAGCCATGGACGGACACGCCCGCGCAATGGCTGGATTTTTCCCATATCCTGCGCAGGAGTGCGGACGGGATCGAATCCTGCCCGCTGCTTTCCGTACGTGAGAACGCAGGGTTCGTCTACATCAGGATCCCCGGAGTCACAGACAGGGACGGCGCGGAAGCGATGCGCGATGAAGTGCTCCTGATCGAACGGGAAGCGCTTCCCGAGCCCGAAGAAGGTGCCTATTATATCGCCGATCTGATCGGATGCGCCGTCAGAGACGACGAGGGACGCGAGCTCGGTACGATGCGGGACGTGCTGTCCTATCCGGCCAATGACGTGTACGTCGTATGGACGGGGAAGAAAGAGGTTCTCGTGCCTGCATTGAATTCTGTGATGGGTTCCGTCGATCTTGAAAGACACGTCATCACTTTCCGCGCGGCGCGGCTGAGGGAGGTCGCCGATTTTGAAGATTAGCATCCTGACGCTGTTCCCCGAACTCATTACGCCTTATTTCGAAGCGTCCGTTCCGGGCAGAGGTGCGAAGCAGGGCCTCTATGAGCTCGAAGCCGTGCAGATCAGGGACTATACCCTCGACAAGCACAACCGGGTCGACGACTACATTTTCGGCGGAGGTCCCGGCATGCTCATGCAGCCCCAGCCTCTGGCGGACTGTATCGACGACGTCAGGAAGAGACATGCTCCCGGAACGAAGGTCGTCTACCTTTCTCCCGGAGGGAAGGTATTCAACAACCGGATCGCGCGTGAATACGCGCAGCTTCCGGGGCTCATCCTTCTCTGCGGACACTATGAAGGCATCGATCAGCGCATCATCGATCACTGGGTGGACGAAGAGCTCTCGATCGGAGATTTCGTGCTCACGGGAGGTGAACTGGCGGCAATGGCTGTCGCCGACGCCGTGATACGTTTCATCCCCGGCGTCATCGGCAACCTTGGCGTTCATGAGGAGGAGTCTTTCGAGAACGGACTGCTGGAATACCCGCAGTACACCCGTCCCGCGGATTTCAGGGGATATGTCGTTCCCGAAGTCCTGCAGAACGGACATCACGCCAAGATTCAGGCCTGGCGCCAGGAGATGGCGGAGGAGAAGACGCGTCACGTACGTCCCGATCTCCTTGAAAAAGGCGGAACGGAAGACTAGACGGTCCGTGCAGAACACACTTTCACCATACCGACAGAACCATCCGGGAGGAATGAACATGGCAGGCGTAGTAGGAACGGATGTCGTTGTCCAGATCGGTTTCATCGTG
>JAEEGL013595812.1_pt1 | contig 48825 bp, 80 predicted proteins | sample 9134231 | NCBI WGS metagenome assembly JAEEGL01 (sample SAMN16246548, study PRJNA631951) | gut metagenome | biome: gut microbiome; feature: rumen; material: fiber-attached | host: Bos | place: Iran: Karaj | collected 2018-10 | reverse complement strand
GGAATTCGAGGAAACAAACAGCTCAGACGAATTCGGAGAAGAAACGGTCAAAGGTTTCGAGGTAGAAATGCTGTTACAGCATCGTCTCCAGACTGCAAGCATCATCGAGCTTGACAGCATAAATTATAAAGGCACATTCCGTGTCAGAGAGGGTTCGCACACATATACCGGAACAGAGTTCAAGACCAAAGCTAAGATCATAGCTTGTAAACCGCCAGCAACAGGAAAAACGGCAACCTTAGTCCGAAACTTAACTAATATGAATAATAAGTCATAGAGGTGATACTATGAACCTTGATTATTTTAAAAACCTGATAAATCAAAAGCTCTTAGGGCTGCACACTTGCTACTTGGCTACAGTCATTTCGACAAATGGCAGCTATGCAACAGTGCAGCCCTTATCATTGATTAAAGCATACGGAAAAAACGCAGAAGAACAGGCAATTATTGAGAATGTACCGATAGTGAAACATTGCTTAGCTGATACTGTTGCAGGTTCAACGGTCGTATGTGCTTGCATGGAGCGTGATATTACAGAAACGAAAAAAGGTATATTTGCACTTCCGTCACTCCGGCATCATTCAATAAGTGATTCCGTGGTGATTGGTGTGATTGAGGAGGACTGAAATGAAAGACCTATTATTGAATTCGTCCGGCGATCTGGTGCTTTCCTCCGGTGATTTCCAGTACGTCTATGACGATAACCTAACACGGCAGAAAGTACAGCAGATATTGTCTACAAATAAAGGTGAATGGTATTTGAATCCGGATGAGGGTATAGACTTTTTTGCAATGCTGACGAAGAATCCGGACTATGACCAGATCATTGATACTATCCTTGACGGACTGCGACAAGTTGATGAAACAATGATGATAGACAACTACAAGTTTGAGTATGCGAATCGAAACCTGAAAATAACAATTACAGCAAGCACTCCGTCCGGAGAACCTGCGACATATACAGTCGGTCAGATTCCGGCTGGTGATAATGATTCGTGGTTGATTCGTGCTCTTGCTGATCTTGTCGATATAGAGGGGGATTGTTAAATGGCAGAAATTGAATGTTATATCAAAGAGCTTGACGATCAGAGAGACAAGCTTGCTCAAATCTTACAGTCAAAGGGCATAGAAGCATCAGAGGACGAGAAATATAACAGCTTAGTGCAGAAAGTTGACCTGCTTGATAGTGGCGGCGGAGGAATCATAGATAATGCACGGCTTGTAGCATATGGACTTGCATCAAACATTATCGGAAACGCAACAGTTGAGGAGGGTTAATCATGGCAATTACAAAAACAGTTTTTTCTGGAACAACAGCGGCTACAAATGCCGCAGAGGTGACGGCATGGTTGCAAGCAAATGCAACAGACTTGTTTGAGAGCGTGACAAATGAAGCAAACATCATTACTTGTACAGTGTCTGGTGGTGGACAGTTAATAATCAAACCTAATGTCAGAGAATGGACTGCTGTTCTATCAAATGGAACATCAAATACTATAGACCATTACAACAACAGCAATAAGGTCACAGAAGCGTATGCGACAAGTAAAGGTATCGCACTATACTCAGAATCGAATATGTGGATATTTGTTGTAAAGTCAAATAATAATAGCATTGGAATAGTATTTACTGAGAATGCGAACAAGAATTATTATTTTGCAGATTTCGCAAACAGTGTATCGTTCAAGAGCGATCCCAATAATATCAAACACACTCAAATGGGAATGACATCACTTTGTGCTTGTCCTCTTGGTAACGGCGGCACATATGGAGACGGACTGTATTTTGTTCCATTTTATGAGTACTCTAATCAGGCCATTTTATCTGTACAGGGTACATCATACGTATATGACGGTTGGTTCGCACTTGAAGAGTAAGGAGGTGTAAATATGCCATTAACAGAAAACGGATTTGACAGGCAGTCATTTGATGATATTCTCAGTGAGCTGATAGACAGTGCTAAGTTACTGTTCGGTGATGATATAGACACCACGGAAACAAGCGTGTTTGGAAAGATTCTGAGATTATATGCCACAGATGCGGCAACGAATCAGGAACTCGCTGAACAGGTGTATTTATCAGCGTTTCCAGCAACAGCAAGCGGCGTAAGCCTTGACAGACTTGCACCATTGGTCGGAATATCGAGGAATCCGGCTACATATGCACAGCATGAGATTCAGATACTTGGTACGCCAGGGACGGTCGTTGATATGGGGTTTCTTGTTGCTGCTGGTGATGTAGTATTCCATACGCTTGAAAGCTACACAATCAGTGCAGGCGGCTCAGTATCGGCAATTGTCGAGTGCAACGAAGCCGGAACAATCGGAAATGTTCCAGTATCTGCAATAAACACGATTGTCAATCCTGTTTCCGGTGTGACCGGAATCCTCAGCATGAGCGTTGAAAAATATGCCACAGACATAGAAACTGACTATTCTTTGCGTTCTCGATTCCAGCAAGCATTTTCCGGCATAGGCAGCGGCACGCTTGAAGCAGTCAAGGGTGCTATTCTGCGTGTTTCCGGCGTTGAATCTGTCTATATCGGAGAAAATGACACGAATAATACAGTCGGCGGACTTCCGCCGCATAGCTTCATCTGCTATGTCCTTGCACCACAGGACACACAGCAGGAAATAGCAGAAGCAATATTCAGCAAAAAGCCTGTAGGAGTGCAGACGGTCGGAACTGTAGTTACAAACGTTACAGATACAGGCGGCGGAACTCATGCAATACGCTTTTCGTGGACACAGGAAGTCACAGTATACGTCAAGGCTACAATCAGCACAAACAGCAACTATTCAGCTGACAGCTTGGCTCAGATACAGCAGAACATTGTCAACAAGCTTGCAGCCTACACTAACGATCAGGACGTTACAGCTACATCCCTGTACTCTGCTATCTATGTAGACGGAGTGGACGATGTGACAAGCTTGACGATCGGTACGGACGGCGAAACTTACAGCACAAACACTATAGCAATTGCCTATAATCAGGTTGCAAGGACAGCTGTAGGAAATATCGAGGTGACTGTGAGTGGAGAATAACATTGTAAAGCTGCCGGATGCTTATAACAAGAATATCAGCAGCAATCTGTATATGCTGCTATCCCTTGCATATCTTGTATCATCCGGACTGCAAACGGACTTAAATAATATATGGGATTCAAGGGACATAAACACCGCCTACGGTGCTACTCTTGACAACTACGGCGAAATGCTCGGAGTGCAGCGTAACGGAGCTACAGACGAACAGTACAGAACGAATCTGCTGAACAAGATCAGTCAGAACGTTTCCGGCTCAGACACAGACAGCGTTATAAATGGAATAGCATTGATGCTGAATACTGACCCTAAGAATTTGTCTATTATTGAATATGATATGACGGTCAAGGTAGTAGGTATGACTATTGATATGGTCGAAGCAAGCGGCTATTCAGAGGTCGAAATCAACGCCATGATAGAAAATATACTGCCGATTGGAGTAGGGCTTGAAAGAAGCGTGTACGGCGGTACGCTGTTGATTTCCGGTACAAGTCCAACGGCGATATTAGCAGACTATCCGCAGCTTTTCCCTGCGTGGTATCTCTCGCAGCGTGAATACGTGCTGCATGGCAATGACGTAGGACTGAACGGAGCAGGAACAGTGCCGGATGCATTTTTACAAGTAGGTGCTGGAAATGCACCAACAGAAACAGAACCGTGGTATGAGAACATCGGTACAGACGGCATGGCGACTTCTGGAACATATGACGGCGGAACATTAGGAATTTTGAGCTAATAGGAGGAAAAAAATATATGTCATACGAATTTACAAAAGCACCTTTCAGGTGGACAAGTGCAGGCTCACTTCCGACAGAAAGTGAAATAACGTTAGGTTTACAAGGCGGCTCGGCTCTTCCGGCAGCCTTTGTTAATGCTCAGTGGACTACCACATACGACTGTATCATGGAGCTGCAATCAATTGTAGGCAGCATCGGTGACGGTCTATTTACAGCAGAATCATTGAATATCGGTGCTGCATCAACGAGCAACACAATCAATAGCCCTGAAACTGCGAATAGTGCGGCGATAGGTGACGGAAATACAATGACAGCAATGTATAGTGCGGCTATCGGAAATGATAACGAAATATACGGATTTCAGTGTACCGCATTAGGCAGCTTAAACAGTGTAGGTTCTTCCAGTGACGCAGCATATAACAGTGTAGCCGCCGGAGATAATAACATTGTAAACGGACATTCTGCATCTGCAATCGGTACATCACTCACGGCGAATAACATGAATCATGTTGTCGGCAAATTTAACAAAGTCCCCACTGCTGCAAGTACATCCGGTACGGACGGAGATATATTTATAGTCGGAAACGGCACAGGTACATCCGCACTCTCAAACGCTTTCAGAGTTACAGCGGCAGGTCAGTGCATGGGTACGACTTTCTTTGCTTCTTCCGGTGCTGACTATGCAGAGCTTTTCGAGTGGCTTGACGGAAATCCGGAAAAAGAGGACAGAAGAGGTCTTTTTGTAACGCTTGACGGCGAAAAGATCAGACTTGCAACGGCAGACGATGAATATATTCTCGGTGCAATCAGCGGAGCACCAACAGTCATAGGTGATGCAGCAACAGAAGATTGGCACGGAAAGTATAAAAGAGATGTGTTTGGTGCAAGAATCGTCAAAGACGGCTCATATCAGCTCTCTGAGACGTTTGACAAGGAGCAGGAGGATAATTATATCAATCGTCTTGAACGTCCAGAATGGGGCATTGTAGGGCTTACAGGAAAGCTTGTGCTTGTTGACGACGGAACTTGCAAAGTCAACGGCTACTGCTCCCCTGCTGCTGGTGGCATTGCTACAGCATCAGAAAAAGGCTACAGGGTAATGTCGAGAATAGACGATACACATATCAGGGTACTTGTCAAGTAAGCGGAAAATTCAGCCGGATTTTTGGTGATTATGTCAATATAAATCCGGCTGAAAAATCAGTATAATAATATTAGGAAAAAGGCGGTCGCTGGTACGCCTGCAAGAACCAGCAGAAAAGGAAAGAAAATGTATTATTATGCGTATTTGAACAATGAAAGCAGAGTGCTCAGTGTGTACGTTCTTCCAGTCGCTGTCCTCAATGAGAATCTGGTGCAGATCACAAAGGAACTTTATGAGGATGAACGAATCATCGGTGCAAAGTATGATCGTGCAACAGGAACATTTATGTTTTGGGCTTGCTCAACAGACAATGTGCAGTACAAGAATACAACTGAATCTCTGTCAGCGAAGATCGATGAAATGGATAGTTTTCTGTCCGCAGAGGGCAGCAATGTTGCTGCATTAGTCGGAGAGGTTGCAGATGTAAGATCAATAGCTGAGAACGCAGGAACAGGCGTTGACAGGCTCGACACACAGCTTGCAAGTCTCTCAAATCAGGTAGGCGGCGTAGAGGATGCTGTTGCTGCTGCAAATACAAGAATTGATGATAACCAGCGATCAATTGAAAATCTTGTTACAGCTGTTTCAGGCAACGCAATTGATATACAGGATATTAAAGCCGAAAACATTCAGCAGAAAGCAAGGGTAAATGAACTTGATGATGCTCTTTACGCTTTTAAAGATGAAACAGCAAAGAACATTGAGCATATCAACAAGAACTTCCAGCAGATCAACGCAAACTTTGACGGCGTAAGAGAGGATATTTCAGGGCTTACAGAAAAGCAGGATAGAACAGATAACTCAATCAATACGATATGGGCTGATATAAGAATCAAAGAAGCTGAAATGGCTGATTATAAGGCTGAAACGGCTGAGAACTTTGCAGAAGTGCAGAACGCTGTCAACAACTTAGACAGCAGAGCAAGTGCAAACGCTGGTGATATTGCATCGCTTATAGGCTCGATGAATAATGCAGAAAGCAATATATCGGCTATAGCAATAAGAACTACAAGGGTTGAAAACAGGGCTACAACTCTTGAAAGCAGCGTAGCAACAAATAAGACCAATATAACAAGCGTAACAAGCAAAGCGAATACAAATGCAACAAATATCAGCAATCTCACTACAAGAATGACCACGGCTGAAAACAATATCAATACAAACAAGAGTGATATTGCAGATATAAAAGCGGACTACCTGCCGAAAACAGGTGGCACAGTCAGCGGTGATCTTGATGTGTCCGGCGTACTCCGTATGCGTGGCAGTCAGGCATTTTTCTACAATGTTGATGCAAAAACAATGAATATCGGCACGAATAACGCTACTGTCGTGAATATGGCAGGCGTACATTCAGGCGGTACAATGAATATCAATTCTGCTACTCTCCGTCCTTACAACGTAATTCCGAGGGACAATAATAGTCTTCTGGGCAACTCAAACTATCGCTGGAAAGGCATCTACTCACAGGCAGCTGTAAACGTTTCATCGGATGAAAGGCTGAAAAAGGATATAGCTGAAACTGACAGCAAGGAACTTGCTGAGTTCATCAACAAACTCCCTGTAAAAACATACAAATACAAGGACGATGAAATGAACATTGACCGCATCGGTCTAATAGCTCAGGACATTATCAAAGCAGACCCTAAGCTTTCAAGATATTTCGTCAGCTCAGAGGGTGACGGATTCTACAGCTTGAAGTCTGCTGACCTTGTATTTCCTCTTATTGCTGCTGTTCAGCAGCTTTCTGAGAAAATTGAAGAATTAAAGAAGTAAAAGAAAGGGCACATTTTGTGCCCTTTTTGGCATGGAGGTAAAAAGTATGGATAAGGACATAATCAACGAACTTACTGGATATTTCGATGAAAGATACGTCCGGCAGAAAGACTGCTCAGAACGACATGAGCAGACGAACGCAAAGATAAGTGATATGGCTATCAATCAAGCAACGCAGGGTGCAGATATAAGTGCTATCAAAAAATTTCAGTGGCTCATTGAATCAACGATTGTCGCCGGATTTCTCGGAGCTGTCGTCACGTTTTTTATAACAACAAAGTAGAGGGTAATATATGCCCGAATGTCGTAATTGCAACAGCGAGTGGCGAAAGTGCTACGAAGAAGCCGTGCTCAGGTTTGACAAGGCTCTCAATAAAGCGATTATCGTCACGCTCGTATCACTAATCATAGCATTTATCTGCATTATAGCAACAATATCCATAGGCATAAGAACGCAACGCTTCATAGCGTCTTTTGAATACGTAGAAGAAACAGAAGTCGAGATCACACAGGATTCAGAGGGCATAAATACCGCAGTTGTCGGTGATGAAAACGAGGTGAAAATAAAGAATGGGTCAGAAAATAGTGATTAAGAAAAAAAGATACTGGCGAAAGAAAGCATCAAGCAAGGCACTTGAACCAGTAGAAAAAACCGGACTTATTGAAAGAATCAAACGTTTCTTCATAGGGCGATAAAGGAGGTGAGAAAATGCAAGGAGTAATACAATTCGTAAAGCCGGAATTGGTTGTATTAGCGATCGTCCTTTATTTCATAGGCGATGCTTTCAAGAGGTCTAAGGTGATAAAGGACAAGTTTATTCCTATCGCATTAGGTTTGATAGGCATAGCACTTGCAACAATCTATGTGCTGGCAACATCGGACTTGTCAACCGTGCAGCACGTACTCTTAGCGATATTTACAGCTATTGTGCAAGGAATCTTAGTCGCCGGACTTAGCACGTACTCAGATCAGATTATTAAACAAATGATAGAAAAAAAGGAGTGAAATTGATATGACAGTCGAACAGAAAAGAGAAATTTGCAAAGCTTATGCTTTCGGGCATGACGTAAATGCAATTGCAGATATGGAAGATATGCCGGAAACAGCGGTGCAGGCTATCATTGATGATAACCCTGAAATCGTGGAAGAATACAGAAGCAGAGGTGAGGAATAATGCTCAAAGGAATAGACGTGTCGAAATGGCAGGGTAATATAGACTGGAAAGCTGTCAAGTCAAAAAGTGTGGAATTTTCAATTGTCCGTGCCGGATATGGCAGAGAAAAAAGCCAAATTGATAGAAAGTTTGAAGCGAATTACAGCGGCTGCAAAGCTGCCGGAATCCCTGTCGGTGCATACTGGTACAACTACGCTACAGACGTAGAGGGTGCAAAGCTTGAAGCTCAGGCGTGCATTGCTGCTCTCAAAGGGAAACAGTTTGAATTCCCGATCTACTACGACATAGAGGAAAAAGCTACTCTGGAGACCGGAAAACAAAACGTCTCAGCAATTGCAAGAACCTTTTGTGAAGCACTTGAAAAGGCAGGTTACTTTGTCGGCATCTACTCTATGAAATCAGCCCTTGACAGCTATTTCACTGACGAAGTAAAAAAGGCTTATACTGTATGGCTTGCACACGTAGGAGTTGAGAGATCATCATATAGCGGCTCTTATGATATGTGGCAATACAGCTGGCAAGGAGCTGTTGAGGGAATCAAAGGTGATGTTGATCTTGATTACTGCTATAAGGATTTTCCGAAAATTATCAAAGATGCCGGACTAAACGGCTATAAGAAAGCAGCAGCATCCGCTCCCTCCCCTGCTCCAAAGAAAGAAGCTCCAAAGAAAACAGTAGATCAGCTTGCAAGAGAAGTACTTGACGGTAAATGGGGAAACGGTCAAGTGAGAATAGACAAGCTAACAAAAGCAGGCTACAACTATGCAGCCGTGCAGAAAAAAGTAGATCAGCTTGCAGAAAGTAACGTTATAGAATATACCGTAAAGAGCGGTGACAACCTGACAGCTATTGCAAAGCGATACGGAACAAGCGTGATGAAGATCGCTCAGGATAACGCTATCGTAAACCCAAATAGAATATTTGTCGGGCAGAAAATCAAAATAAAGAAGTAAAGCAAAAGCACCGAGATTATTTCTCGGTGCTTTTTTTATTTGCCTGCATCGTGCTAAACAGCGTCTTTTGACAAGAAATGCACATTATCCACGCCCCTTTTCTTCTTGGCTTCAAGTCGGTTTCTTTTCCGCAGTAGTTACATTTGTTCACTTTTTATTCCTCCTTGCTATATCTTTATTATACTACATTTGTAGCAAAAAGCAACAATAAATTCAATCAAAGTTTGTGCATTTTGCGAATTGAAATTATAACACAAAAGAGTTATAATATAATCACAGAAACAAACAAGATCGCCGAAAGGCAGAAAGATTACGAGGTAAAAATTATGATGAATACAATCATTTACGAGGGCAGAAAGTACAATGCAGAGACAATCAAGGGCTACTACCAGACAGAAATATGTGTACAGATTGATGCGGACACAGAGCAGGAGTTCTTCGACAAGTACATTGAGCTTGACCCTACATTCGTAGACCTGTTCAAGTACGACATTGACCCGATTGAATAATGCAGAGTGACGGAGTGGCAATAGTCGCTCCGGTAATGCGGACAGGCAGACGGTCACAATCCCCGATAGCCGCCGATAGAAAGGAGTAATATTATGTTTGACTATGAATTTTATCCCACGCCGCCGGAGCTGGCAAAGAGACTGATTGACGAAGAGTTTTCCTATTCGGTTCGTACAGTCCTTGACCCTTCCGCCGGAAAAGGTGATCTGCTCAAAGCAATGAACGAAAGCTTTAACTACAGATATAATAGCCGCACCTTTGACTGCTATGCAGTAGAGATTGACCCTGATCTGAGGGCGATTCTCAAAGATAACAACTATCGCCTAATCGGTTCGGACTTTCTTAGCTTCAAGACCTATAATCAGTTTGACCTTATTATTATGAATCCGCCTTTTAGCTGCGGAGAAAAGCACCTCCTGAAAGCTCTGGAGATGCAGAAGAACGGCGGAAAGATACGCTGCATACTGAATGCAGAGACTATCCGCAACCCTTACACGAACGAAAGAAAACTGCTTGTACAGCAGCTTGAAAGCTATGGGGCAAAGATTGAATATGTCAAAAACGCATTTTCTCACGCAGAGTTCAAGACTGACGTTGAAATAGCCATTATCAAGGTGGATATTCCAGACAACAGCGGCTATGAATCAGTGCTTGTCGAGCATCTGAAAAAAGCGGAGCTGGAAGAGGAAAAGAAAGAATATGCAGTCGGTACGGCAGAAACAAGCATCGATAATCGAGATTTTTTCCAGATCATCATAGGGAGATATAATACAGAGTGCAGAAACGCTATGACGATCATAGACGAATTTGAGAAGCTACAGCCCCTTGTATCTTCAAGCTTTGACAAAGAATGTCCGGTGCTTTTCCTCACAGTATGCAGCAAGGACATTTACAAAGGCTATTCAAAGAAGAATCAAGCACTTTTCCAGATTCGCCGGAAGTATTGGGAAACGCTTTTCCAGTCAAAGCAGTTCGGAGAAAAAATGACAGAATCCCTCCGGAGTAAGTTCATGGCAAAGGTTGAAGACCTTGTTTTCTATGAGTTCAGCAAAGAAAACATCATGCTACTGTATGATGAAATGAACGCTATGCTCTCAAAAGGCATAGAAAAAACCATAATTGACCTGTTTGACGAATTTAGTATAAAAGGTTACTGGGACGAAAACAGCAGCAATATACACTATTTTAACGGCTGGAAAACAAACAAAGCTTACATCGTCAACAAAAAAGTTATCCGCCGTCTGAATGGTATGAGTTACTTTGGCGAACGCTGGGAAATACGATACGAAACACAAGGTACTCTTGAAGATATGGAAAAGGTATTTGAATATCTGAATCCAATTAAAGAGGAATATGAAACTATCGGACAAGTTATCAGCAGATACGGCAGAGAGGGCAAGTCAACACGAACAATTGATTTTCATTATTTTTCATGCATTTTTTACAAAAAAGGCACTTGTCACATCACATTTAAGGACGAAGAGTTGTTGAAAAAATTCAACCTTTACGGCTGCATTCACAAAAACTGGCTCTTTGATTCCTACGGAAAAAAACCATATGAGGAAATGAACGAGGAAGAAAAAGACGTTGTAAAGTCATTTGAGGGAGAAAAATCATACAAGGAAACGTGCAACAATAGTGCATATTACCTGAATAATAACAGCAATATGCTACCTCAAATCGAAATGAAATAGAGCTGTTGACAATAGACTATAGTATGAGGAAAATAGAAGTACAATACATAGCTGACCTATCGGCATCACGGGGAGAAAGAGAGAGATTATGGGAGCTTTATTTGACGCAATCAAAGCCGAAACTAAAATAGTTGAAGTAATCATCGTAGGCAGTGACAGCAGAAAAAGTGCTGCATCATCTGTCGGTAGAGGACTTGTCGGCGGTGCATTATTCGGTGGATTAGGACTTATAGCCGGAGCTGTAAGTGCAAAAAATAAAAATGAAACGACATTCCGGATAACTTATGCATCCGGACGGCAGGAAATAAAGACCTGCAAGAACGGCAGCAGCGAATACAAGAAATATATCAAGATGATCTGAAAGGAGCTTACAACATGGCATTACAGGAAATGAGAAAGAAAGCAGAACTATCACAGAGCGAGCTTGCAGCAATATCCGGCGTAAAGCTTAGAACGCTCCAGCAATACGAAAGTGGAGCAAGAAATATCAACGGTGCGAAACTTGACATAATCTGCACTCTGGCACTCGCCCTCAATTGCAAGGTTTACGACATTATCGAGGACGAGCAGCTTAAAATAAAACTTAAAAAGACAGTATAAACAACAAAGCCCCTCATTCGAGGGGCTTTTTATTATAACAAGATTTCTCTTGTCAGGCGGTCTACCAGATCAGCCTTTGCCTGCTGATCGATAAACTGTACTGTCGGGCTGAATGGGTTGTGCTTCACATCCATTAGCTCTCTCAGAGCTTTAACCTCAGCCATTTGTTCATCCTGCATCTTCCAGAACCTCACGCACGCTGCGTAGTGTAGTTCTAAAATTTTCATTGATTTTTTGTAGTCTATCATGTTATTTCCTCCTTGCTGTTTATACTTATATTATACTACAATTGTAGTAAAAGTCAACAATAAAACGGTATAAAGTTTGTATAAAATGCGAATTGAAATAATACTACAAAAGCAGTATAATATAAGTACAGTAAAGGACAAGGAAAAGTCAATAAAACCAGATCGGAGAATATTATGAAAGCTACATTAAACGTTATGAAGAGACTTGCAAAGAACATCGAAAACACATCTTGCCTGTGTGCATCGAATGTCCGCATACACACTGAGGGTTGCGGCGTTGTTGAATCTATCCTCAGATTTGAAGACGGCAACAACTTCACAATCAGCTGTTACTTAATGGAAAATGAATTTCAGATAGGGTATTTCTTAGAGGACGGCACATACAAATGGTACAGCACTTCAAAACTGAATGCATTCAAGGACGTTTCAGAATTCATGTTCCTTATCGGCATGAAGTTGAAAGAAGTTGAAAACTACATTGAGCAGTATGTGATCTCTTGAAAGTTATAACACATCAGCCGACCGGCGGCGGCAAATCCGCCGGAGAAAAGGAGCAGATCATGGAGTATACTGGAAATTATGTAGAGCTTAAATCATGGGCACGTAAAGATTACAACCGCCCATTCGGTGCAAGAAACCTCTATCGAGTAGGTAGTGAGACAGAAAAAGCTGTACACGTTTGCCCTGTAGATTTTGCTTACAAACAAGAACCTACATTATTCTGGGCTCCCAAAAGTGCAGTTACAAACGTTATTAGTAGCACCGTTCACATAGATGATTAAGGAGGTACACCATGAACATACACGAAGCACAGGCTCAGATCGAAGCAGAGCAGGAGAGACTTGAAAGAGAGATGTATTACAAGCAGAAAGCACTTGAAATCATCGAAGACCTTGACGAAGATGAAGAAATCAACCTCAACGAGATATACAGATCAATTGCAGAAGAAGCAGAGTACAACTATCAGAGAGCAGAAGAAAACTCACTCCGCAATGCTTGGCAGCAAGACTTGATTGATATGTACAGATATGAAAGATAAATGTAAGACAAAAAGCACCGAGAATCATTTCTCAGTGCTTTTTTGTTGCTCATAATACTGCATAGCTCTTTCCTGACAGCTCTTGCAGAATACCCATGTTCCATGCTGCCGTGGTGCGTGTCCGGAGCTTGTATCGCAGTGATAGCAAGTATCATATTTCTCCATGTGGGCTTTTCTTATTTCCATGACCTCAATCAATCTACAGTAATCTATCTTTCTGCCGCCGTGCAGTCTGCTCATATGCTGCTTTGTCACGATATGTCCGTCACTTTTCCAGTAGCACGTCAAGTACTCCGGTTCTGCCGTATTCACCGACAATTTATAGTGTATTTCAAGATCACATTCAGCATACCATACGCCGTTTTTTTCAAATACATATATCATCTTATTTCCTCCTTGCTTGTTATGTTTTTATTATATCGCAATTGTAGTATAACGCAATAGAAAAACTCAATAAAAATAATCTTTTTTTATGTAAAATACCTATTGTATTTATAACACAAAAGCAGTATAATAATAAATGTGAGAGAGAGACACTCACAAAACAAACAAGTAAAGGAAGATGTAAGAATGAAATTTTTAACAGGAACTTTGGTAGCAACAAGAGGAATCCACTTTGATATGATCGAAAGTCCGAAGTTTAGACAAGAAATCGATCAATGCCTGACAAAATATTTAAACTGCGATTGGGGCGACACTCACGAAGCAGACAAGCCACTGAATGACGAAGCTGTAAAGAACGGTGAAAGAATCCTTGCAGCCTACGAAACAAGCAAAGGTAAGATATGGATAATAACGGAGTGGAACAGATCAGCAACGACAATCCTTTATCCGGATGAATATTAAGGAAAAGGGCGGATGTAAAAGCATCCGCCTTTTGTTTTTAAAACAGCCCCGAAAACGCCTTTTTAAGCAGCGTTATTTTTAGAGTAAAATTATACTGCCTAATTAATAAAAAGCCCCTCACGGCGATTCTGAACGCTCTGAGGGGCTTTCATTTGTTGATGCTTAGATATTACAGATATTTATACTATGTAACTGTACAAGTCCGGACGGTAACGATTAGTTACATAGTATTTATTTCAAAAAAATAATCTCATGCTGCCAGTCCGCAGAGATAGCTATTTTTTCAATTATTGACCGCAGAGCCGCACGGCGTTCCTCTTTTGGCAATCCCTCATATATGTCCAGCAAATCAGAATCCAGAATTGCTTTTATTTTTGAGAGATCAACGGACTTGTTTTCTGACTTTTTGGCTTCCTCAATCTTCTTTTCAAGAGCAGTATATTTTTTGTCGTATTCATCCTCAGAAATACGATTCTTTTCAAACATAAAATTCAGTCTTTCCATTTCTCCACGAATTTCAGCAATATTGATCTGAGGTTTGATTTTTTCGGGCGATATTTCAATTTCTGCAATATACTTTTCAAGTCGTGGGCGTAGTTCTTTAATTAGCCATTTTTCAAGCTTACTTTCTGCGAAAGTTTTGTTGAAAGTGCAGGTGCGTTGCTGATATGTACGTTGACAATAATATGAAAAGTGCTTACCGCTTTTTCCGTTCTGATAGCTTGCAAGGTTACTGCCACATTCAGGACAACGAAGCAGACCGGAAAAAAGATATATATTTTGTGTTGGCGATCTTTTGATATTTTTTTCTTTTAAAATCTCCTGTATCTTATCAAACGTTGCTTTATCTATATAGGCAGGACAATAGTTATCATTCCCTCGATAATGCCCATAATAGTATGTATTTTTCAATACTCTCTTAGTAGTCTGTGTTGATATAGAATAGCCCAGATCAAGAACCATGTGCTTGACTACTCCGGCGATAGATTGATATTTTAAAAAGTGCTCGAAAATAGCTGTGATGTAAGGTGCAGCAGCTTCATCTTTGATAACGCACTTTGAACCGTCTGCCTTTTCTCCAATCTTATACCCTCTTGGCTGATGCCCTGTTATCGGCTGCCCTTTTTTGATTTTATGTTCGTTTGTGAACCTGATGCGGTCAGAGGTCGCATCTGCTTCCTGCTCCGCAATAGACAGCATGATATTTATTTTAAATCTGCCCTCGGTAGTGGTAGTGTCGTAGTCCTCTAATATTGCTTTCCAGTGTACGCCGTGATCTTCAAGTATTGTCTGCGTGGCGTGATATTCTGAGACTGACCGAAAATAACGGTCAAGCTTGATAAAAATAATCATATCATATATACCAGTCTGAGCATCTTTAAGCATACGCTGCATTTCAGGGCGGTGTTTTACTTTTTTACGAGCGGAAACGCCCTCGTCAATATACCAGCCGGAAATGATGTGTCCGTTTTCTTTTACCCACTCTTTCAAGGTCTCTTTCTGAGCATCCAGAGAATAGCCGTGCTTTGCTTGTTCTTCATGCGATACACGCACATATAATGCCAATCTTAATTTCCTTTGTCTCTTTTTTAGTCCTATTGTCATGCTTGTATTCTCCCTTTTTTTAGTTTAAAATCCTCCACAATGGGAGGTGATAAAATGAATAGATTTATTGAATCTGTTATACACTCCGCAGCCGCACGCCACGGAGTGAAAGTAAAAGTAAAAGTCAGTCCTCGTGATCTAAGGAAAGATACAGACGCATGAGTTCTTTATACAGCTTGTCTTTGTCTGACTTTGGAATATTTTCATTCTCAAAAACGTCCTTTGCTCGACTGAGCGTGTCGAACACTTCATCTCTTGTCGCTACGCCGAAGTAGTCAAGTCCCACTCCGAAGAAATCAGCAAACAACTGTAACTCTGGAAGATGCGGCGTTCTCCTGCCTACTTCATAATTGCTTATCGTAGCACGATTAAGTCCGATTCTGTCTGCTAACTCCTGCTGAGTGACCTTTTTCTGCTTTCTCAGATTCTTAATTTTCGTGCCTATCTCGTTTTTCACACCACACAACTCCTTGCTTTTTTAATGCCAGCGGTCAACAAATATACGAACAGATGTTTCAAACCGTGTCATTCGCAAACTTATTGTACTACAAATGATACATTTTGTACAATAAAAAATACTGATGTTTGTATATTCTGCTAATTGAATTTTCTGCAAATATCGAGTATAATTATAGACAGAAAGTACAAAAAACGGTACAATTTGGTATATGATGTGTCGGTATGAAACTTTCAAACGTGTATATACACACGATATACACAAGCTATACAATGTATAACAAGCGAGGTGATAACTTGAAAAAGGTAGAAAGAAGAATCAAGCTGAAACAGTTTCGCATCGGCTTGCAGCTTACTCAGCAAGAAATAGCGGACAAGCTGAACATTACAGCGACAAGCTATGGAGCTATTGAGAACGGCAAAAGGGACGGTTGTTCTCAGTTTTGGGATAATCTTCAAAAAGCATTTAACATACCAGATAGCCATATGTACGGCTTAATGAGAAAAGGAGTTGAAGAATCCTGAAACAGCAGCGGAATGAGTGCTTATTGAATTTAAGAGTGAAAAAATCACAAAAACGAGGTGCAAGGAATGGTAGGTAAAAAAGACTTGCTAAAGTTACTTGCTACTAAAGCCAATAAGAGTATATTTCCGAAAAAGGAAGTTGAAAGACTTTCAAGAAAAATAACCGAAATCAAGGGGGAAAAGAAATGAGCTATTCAAGTGTTTACGGATTTAATGTAACAGATGCAATCCGCAAAGGAAAAAATCTGCTCTTAATTGATCTGGAAGAAGAAACAGTCCTGAAAGCGGCTAATGTATCGGCTGCACTGCTGATAGAAGCCATTGACGATAAAACAGGACGATACGTCTTTTATGAAAAGGAGAACGATGATGAACAGCAAGACAAAAGCAGCAAAAATCCAGAACAAACTTGCAATGATGCACATATCAGCGGAATATCTGAGTGCTGAGGATATACTAAGCAGATGCAAGAGCGTGGATGAACTGAATTTTTATTATTTCTGGATTTGTCAAGGAGGAAAAAATGAGTAATGAAATCATTGTTGTCAAGCAGCTCCCTGTCATAGTTGAGCAGCTTGCACAAATCAAAGAAGAGGTCACAAATAGAGTGGCAACAGCTACATCCCTTGTCTGCACAGAAGATACAGTCAAGGAAGTAAAAAAAGCAAGGGCAGAACTCAATGCAGAGCTGAAAACATGGGAAGAAAAGCGAAAAGAAGTAAAAAACGCTGTTATGTCCCCTTACGAGCACTTTGAATCAGTATATAAAGACTGCATATCTGATACATACAAAAACGCTGACAAAGAGCTGAAACAGAAAATCAATGAAGTGGAACAGGAGCTTAAAGACAAAAAGTCTGCTGAGATCAAGAATTATTTTACCGAGTACCTTGCAAGTAAAGAAATCGACTTTGTGACCTACGAACAGTCCGGAATCAATGTCACTCTTTCTGCAAGTCTCAAAAGCTTAAAGGAGCAGGCAAAAAGTTTTATAGACAAGATCACTGATGATCTCCAGCTCATAGATACGCAGGAGCACAAGACAGAAATTTTAGTAGAGTACAAGAAGTCTCTGAACGTGTCAGCAGCTATTACAAGCGTAACGGCACGTATCAAAGCAATTGAGGACGAGAAAAGGCGGCAGGAAGAAGCGGCAGTAAGGAAAGCAGCAGAAGAGCAGCGGCTTGCAGAGATCAGAGCAGCAGCACCACCGATTGAGACTGAACCTCAGCTCACAGCACCAGAGGAAGTGCAACCAGAAGAAAAGATATATACTCTCAGATTCACAGTAAAAGGCACAAAGAATAAGTTAAGAGAGCTTAAAGCTTTCTTGAATAAAGGAGGATATAAGTATGAGTAATCAGAATACACAGCAGAAAGAAGAGCAGAAAGCAGAACTTACAGTCGTATATGAAGTAGACGGCGAACAGGTCAAACTCACTCCCTCGATAGTACAGCAGTATATTGTCGGAGATTCCGGAACTATAACGCTGCCGGAGTTCAAGTTTTTCACAGAGCTTTGCAAGGTAAGAAAACTCAATCCGTTTCTCAAAGAAGCATATTGCATCAAGTTTGGCAGCAATCCTGCTCAGATAGTGGTCGGAAAAGATGCTATATTAAAACGTGCAATCGTGCATCCGGACTATGACGGCATGGAAAGCGGCGTTATCGTAAAGGTTGCAGAAACAGGAGAGATAATCGAACGCAAAGGAACGTTTTATTTGAAAGACGAAGAAAAGCTTGTAGGTGGCTGGGCAAAAGTTTACCGTAAGAACTGGAAATATCCGACATTCTGTAGCGTGTCGTTTGATGAAGTGGCTCAGAAGAAAAGCAACGGTCAGCTCAACGTGAATTGGGCTGGAAAAGGTGCAACAATGGTCGAAAAGGTCGCTAAGGTTCGGGCACTGCGTGAGACATTCATCGAGGACTTAGGCGAAATGTATGAAGCAGAAGAAATGGGAGTAACGCCAGAAAGCAAGAATGAACCTGCACCGCCTGAACCGGAGATAATTACACAGGAAGAACCGACAGAAGATCAGCCAATAGATGTGACGTTTGATGAATTATAAGATAATATCATCCGGCTCACAGGGCAATGCAATAGTCCTGAATAGCTCGATACTGATTGATTGTGGTGTTTCATTCCGTGCTCTTTCAGAGGTTAGAAAAGGGCTGAAAATAGTTCTTCTCACGCATATTCACTCAGATCACTTTAACAAGACTACAATTCGCAGGCTTGCAGCAGAAAGACCGACACTGAGGTTTGCTTGCTGCGAATGGATGCTGCCGGAACTGCTTGCCTGCGGTGTGTCGGAACGAAACATTGACCTTTTAAAAATTGGCAAAATGTACAATTATGGAGCTTTTAAAGTATCTCCGGTAAAACTCTATCACGATGTTGACAATTGCGGCTGGAGAGTGTTTGCCGGAGATGAAAAAGCCATATATATGACTGATACGGTCACGTTAGAGGGCATATCCGCAAAGGACTATGATCTGTACTTAGTCGAAGCGAATTACAGCGAACAAGACATACAGGAGCGTATCAGAGCAAAGGAAGAAGCCGGACAGTATGTATATGAGTATCGAGTTTTGAAAACGCATCTGAGCAAAGAAACGGCTGACAAGTGGCTGCTTGAAAATATAGGCGAAAACAGCGAGTACGTCTATATACATCAGCACGCAGAAAAGGACGGTGCGGAATGAAAGAAATCAAGTTTACCAAAGCAGACACGATCAAGGTAATAGCTGAGGTCGCATCATACATAGACAGCTTGCAGGACGAAAAGCAGTACTGCATGACGATTAAAGAATATCGAAAAAAACGCAGCTTAAATGCGAACTCATACGCATGGACACTGATTGACAAGCTTGCAGAGAAAACAGGCATTGCAAAGACAGAAATATACCGGAGCTATATCAAAGAGATAGGCGGAAACAATGATCTGCTTTGTATGCTCGATGAAGCTGTTGAGGATTTTTGCAGATCATGGGGAGAAAAAGGTATAGGCTGGTTGACGGAATTGGAAGTCAGCAAGCTTGACGGCTGCACAAACGTCCGTGTGTACTACGGCAGCAGCACTTATGACAGCAAGCAAATGAGCAGATTGATAGACTTGATCGTGCAGGACTGCAAAGAAAACGAAATTGAAACAATGACACCTGACGAGCTGGACAGGCTCAACAGGGAGTGGGAGACAATAAATGGATGATTACAAAAAATGCTTTTTATGCGGAAGAAACGGACACGGTGACAGGCTGGAACGGCATCACATTTTCGGAGCTGCGAACAGACCGAAAAGCGAAAAATACGGTCTTGTAGTGTGGCTTTGCGGTGAACGCTGTCACAGGCTCGGCAAATACTCAGCTCACCAGAATGGAGAAGTTGCAAAGTACCTGCACCAACAGGGGCAGCGAAAAGCAATGCAAGATCAGGGCTGGACTGTAGAGCAGTTTGTTGAGGTTTTCGGAAAGAATTATTTAGATTAGCTCTGAAAGCTTCTGAGAGCATCAGAAATGCACCAGAAATCAATTTTAAAGCTTTATCAGTATAATTTGCAGTTTGAAAGCAAAACGTCAAAAAACGGCATTTAAAATGCAAATAGGAGGTATCATGAAAAAAGTAGAAAACGAATGTGCAGGATGCACAGATTCAGGGCTACCCTGCAAGGGAGCAAGCTGCCCGAATAGAAACGTTGAGCGTTTTTATTGTGACAGGTGCGGAGAAGAAGAAAAGCTCTATGAATACGAGGACGAACAGCTTTGTGCTGATTGTCTGCTGAAAGAATTTAACGTTGTGGAGGGTTCAGAAGTATGAACAAGGTAATTTTAATGGGACGGCTCACGGCAGACCCTGAGCTGAGACAAACACAAAGCGGTATATCAACGTGCAGATTCACGATAGCTGTCAACAGAAAGTACGCAGATAAAAACACCGGAGAACGTCAGGCGGACTTCATCACCTGTCAGGCTTGGCGACAGACAGCGGAATTTGTCTCCAGATACTTCAATAAAGGCAGCATGATAGCAGTTGAGGGAACATTAAGAACAGGCAGCTATCAGGACAGAAATCATCAAGACGTTACACACTACACGACAGATGTTTTTGTTGAAAGTGTTGAATTCACTGGGGAGAAAAAAGACAACCAGAACTCACAGGGTGCTGCCTATCAGCAGCGTAATAACTATCAACAGCCTGCTCCGGCAGCTCAGTCAATGGTTCAGCAAGCACAGCAACAGGGAATACCAACGCAGGGCTATGGTGATCTTTCGAACTTTGAAGAAATTCTCAGTAACGGTGATGTGCCGTTCTAAGGGGGCATTGATGTGAAAACTGTATTGATAGACCCTGAATTATACTGGTCGCAATTGCCGATTGGAAAAGAAAATGCACTCAGCTATCAACAGCTTTGTGAAATGTGGGAAACCTCTGAAAGAACAGTGCGAAATATCCTGCATGAGCTGTCCAGATATGACAACGGTGATAGCTATATCCTTATTCGTAGCAGCAGCAACAAAGGCTTTTACAGAACGGACGATCAGGAAGAAATCATGCGGTACAGGCAGGAGTGCTTGAACAAAGGGCGAAGCTTGTTTGCTCCCCTCAAAAAGTGCAACAGAGTGCTTTCGATTGATGATTCACAGCTGGTTTTTGACCTCGGATTATTAGATGATTGAATGTGTCAAAGCGAAACAAAATAAACACGAAATGTTTGTGAAATATGTCAATTGAAAAATATGGAATATTATGGTAAAATAATATTAAGGTCATAGATTGAGTGGTAGTCAGGCTATGGCAATATCTGATGCGGAGTGTCTCACAACAAACATTTTATATCAGGTATAAAACTTAATACTATGACCGGAAAGCCCTTGTGCAGATCAAGCTACCACCTTGATTTGTGCGTGGGTTTTTTTATTACCTGAAAGAGGTGAAAAAATGGCAGAAGTAAAGTGGATAAAGATCGTCACGGATATATTTGACGATGAAAAAATGTTGCTTATAGACAGCCTGCCGGAAAGAGACGGAATTATAGTGATCTGGTTCAAGCTCCTTTGCATGGCAGGAAAGCAGAACAACGGCGGCGTGTTCATGTTCAATAACAAGCTTGCATATACCGATGAAATGCTTTCTACGATATTTCGCAGACCCTTAAACACTGTCCGGCTTGCTCTTAAAACCTTTGAAGAGTTCGGAATGATCGAGATAGTTAACAATGCGATAACCATTCCTAATTGGGAAAAGCACCAGAACCTTGACAAGATCGAACAGAACAAGGAAAGAAACAGAAGAAAAGCTGCTGCTTTCCGTGAACGTCAGAAATTAATAGCAAGTAACGGTAACGTAACCGGTAACGTAACGGTTACCGTAACCGAAAATAACCAGACAGAAGAAGATATAGAAAGAGAAGAAGATATAGAAAAAGATATAGATACTCTTCCGGATGATAAATCATCCGACAGAGTAGGAGTGCTTCCAGTCGGTCAGACCTGCAATGATGTAATTGCTCTTTATCATACAACCTGCACGAGTTATCCGAAACTGAGGACAAAATCAGCAGCAAGAATGAAAACAATAGCAGCAAGGCTACGGACAAGTGGCATGGATGCTATCAAAGAAGTTTTCACGAAAGCAGAAGCAAGTGACTTCCTCAAAGGCAATAACAAAAACGGCTGGAAAGCAAGCTTTGACTGGATTATCAAGGAAAGCAACTTTAACAAGATATTAGAGGGGAACTACGACAACAGAAGCAGCAATGCTTATCAGAAAGCACCTGTTGACAATTCACTCGATGCGATCTTACCGGACTAAGGAGGGAGAGCATGAAAGCAAGAGTATATACAACAGAATCACAGATCAGAAAAGTGGTACAGAAAGAAGCTGAACGCCAAACAACTGAAATCTATGAAAAAGCAATGAAAGATGCAGTATATCAGAACATGGCTGTTGTATTCTGCGTGCTGCATAGAGAGTATGGATTTGGCGGTGAACGTCTCAGGAAACTGAAAAACAGCGTTGAAGCTGAGTACATGGCAATGAAGCTGGGCGTGCTCGGTAAGAAGTATGATACAGACGATTGTAGAGACTTCCTGAAAAAAACATATGGAATAGACTTCGAGAAATCGATGTACGGCGAATGCTGGGATAAGGAGAGATAAAAATGAAATCACTACTAAAACAAGCCGCTGAGACCATACAGCGTCTCGGCACTCAGACACAGGACTGCACAAGCTGTGCGAGACTGCCGCTGTGTAATGCATATAAGGACGGTGACAGCTTCAAGGGCTGCGACTATAAGTGGCGTGGAGCTGATGAGGTGGAGCAGTATGAGAAGTCGTGAAAAAGTCTGTTCTCAGCAGGTGCATTGCCTGAGCTGTCCGCTATCGGTGATGCGGACTGGTAAGGATTGTAGGGAGCTTACACAAAAAGAAATCAGAGAAATTATGGAGGGAAAAAATGAAACGTTGTAATAGCTATGTTGGAGTTGCTTGTATTGATGGACATTGTCCGAACGCACTCCGTAATGAAGACATCGAAGAATACAAGGATATTTATGGCACAACACGAAAACAACGCTGCGATTATTGCGGATACAATGAAGGATGCAAAGACTGTGCTATGCCTGAAATGGAAGGAATAACAGAACAAGAGTGCAGAAGGAGATGTAATTATGAAAACAGCTAAAGACGTATACAATGAGATAGGCATTCCCTGCTATTACTGCAAGTACGCATTTACTCCACTTTGTGCGGTCAGGTGCATAGATCTGACATTGCACTATATGTGTGAGATTGCTGAGAATATGGTATTGGACGGTGACTACTAATGCTCGGAATAATAATAGCGTACTTTGCCGGAGCTGTGACAATGCTCGTAGCTCTGAGTGCGGTATCTGCATACGGAGAGGATGACGATGATGAATAAATGGGAAGAACATTTTAAGAACGCACAGGAAAAATTCAAAAATCATAAGGCAAAGCTGGTTCAGGACGGTGAAAGAATCACAGTAATTGACTGGAGAAACGCTGACGGAAGAAGCGATTATTATATCAATTTCATCGTTGACAAGAAAAGAGGAAGCCTGATTGTCAGCGGTGACTTAGGTGACAGCATAGCGACTTGGTATAACCCACTTACAATAAGCAACTTGAAATCTTACATTTACAAAGACATAGGCTACTATATGAGCAAGTTTCAGTGTACATCGGATAGATATTTCTATGAAGAAGATCATGTTTTTGAGTGCTTGCTCGATGATCTTCGGATTGAATGCATGGAAGATTACATAGCATATTCTGAATTTGACGATTATGAGGATTTTGAAAAAACCGTAAAAGAAGAAATCTGCAATAGTATCAGAGGTGATGAATTCATTCCTACTGATAGGCTGTATGAGATCGTTACAGATATATATCCTGATGCTTGGGAATGTCTACATAACTGCGGTGCACAAGTTCATCCCAGAGTATACTTGTGGGCGATAGGTTTTAATATGGCTTGCAATCAACTGGAAGAGAGGGCACTAATATGAACAAATGGGATGTTGCTGGAATCATGAAAACATATTCTGAAAAAGCTATAAAAGCAGAGAGTACAAAGCAGCTTAGAAAGATTGTCAGGGAGCTAAAACAAGAGCTGGATTTGCGACAAATCAGAATGGAACAGGAGGGCAGGAGATGAAAACAATCGATGATATATGGTGGGAAGTACTACGTTCGTGCGGAAATACAAGATGCACGAAGACTAAGGATAATCCTTGCTGCGATATGCACCATATAGCGACAGATATGATACTGCGAGGTGAATACTGATGATAACAATGAAAATAAATAAAACACATTGCGAAGTGAGCATAAAAGGAGATACAAAGACAATATCTGCTGAATCGATAATGGCATCAATATGCCTTATAGATCATTTTGCAAAGGTAGCCGGAATGAGCTTTGATGCAGCTGCACTTCTTATCATGCAGCAGAGCACGCTTGCTCACAAACAGACAATGGAACAGCTTGAAAGCGGTGAGTGCTGATGCCTGTAATAAGAATCATTCTCGGCATTGCTCTATACTGGTTCGCTGGTTGGTTTTACGTAAAAAAATTCTACCAATCATCTACCAATCATCTACCAATAGAGGACACCTACAGTGAGGAATTATCATCGAGAATACAGAGGATATATTCTATCAATCAGCAGATACAATCGATAGAGGAACTTATAACAGACGTGCAGCTTTCCGGCTGCGATAATCAAAAAAATATTGGGCTGATCTGGAACACAACATCCGGAAAAAATCTCAGTGCTGATATATGGGTTGACGGAGAATCAGAGGTATCAAGTCAGATGCTTGAACTTGCAGAGAAAAGAAAACAAGAGCTTATCACTTCCCTTTTCTCTGAAATCTATCAACTTCCGGCACGCAGTCAGCAAAACGTCAGCAAAACGATTGATTTTCAGGGGAGGGGAGAGGACTTGACCGATGTTTAACCCGAAAACAGGGGAAGTGCGGTGCTCAATATGCGGCACGTCCATAGGCAATATAAACGGTGACGGAAACTACTTTGCTTTGATACGGACTAAGTATTGTCCGGCTTGCAAAGAGCCTGTCCGGAGAGATCAAAATAGGCTTGCACAAAAAGCGAAAAGGCTTAGAGATAAGCAAGCGAGGAAACTTATAAACGAGCGAAACAAACTGCTCGAAGAAGAAAACAACCTGCTCAGAAAGCAGATCAAAGAACTCAGGAGGAAAACATCATGAAGAAGTATAGTTCAGCAGCAGTAGCAAATGCTCTTGGAATCTCGGAAGCAACAATCGAAAGCATATACGAGGGAGCGACAAAGAAAGGTCTTGACCTTGCTCAGATTCTCACTCTGGACGACAACGACAAACTGAAAAGATTCAACGATGAATCAGCAGCGATCAAGAAGCTCCTGACCGGAGTTAAAGCACTTGAATCATGAGGAAGAAGAACGGCACGGCATACGAACTCCACGTTGCAAGGAAGATGCGGTGGCATGGATTTATATTTGTGAAGCATTCCGGAAAATCCGGTGACTTTGGTGCTGACGTGATAGCAAGAACACTATTCCTCAGAAAGATAGTCGTGCAATGCAAATCATACAGCCATAAGGTGGGCGTAAGAGCCGTTCAAGAGGTCATAGCAGCCCGACAGTACTACGGTGCTTCAAGGGCTGCTGTAGCGACCAACAGCACGTTTACACGCAGTGCTCAAAAGCTTGCAAAGGCTTGCAAGGTGGAACTTTGGGAAAAGTATTAGGAGGAAAAATGGAATCTATATGTTTAGCAGTCAGTGTTCTCTTGCTGGCTATAAATTCACTTAAACACATTAAGAGGATTGAGAAAATAGAATTCGCTCTTAATGAAGTGATAGACAGATACAATCGGATGATAGACAAGCACAATCAGCTGGTAGACAATCATAATCGTATTGTGAGAATCATTGAAGAGAGCGTGAATAAAGGAGAGTGATAAAATGCTGACATTTATTATAGGATTTATTGCAGGCGGAACAGTAATGCTACTTGCTATGTGTCTGGCGATAAGCTACGGCAAAGGAGAGAACGAAGATGATACATAGTACTGCAATTGTGCTGCTGATTATTCCGGCAGTGACGATCTTGACCGGACTATATGTCGGAGCTATAGAGACTGTAACTCAGATCATGGCAGAACGAGAAAAGAAAAAATAAGGAGTTGAAAAAATGTCAGTATATGAAGATGTCTTTGATACTATCTCGGAAATGACGAAAGCAAACTCACCGAAACAAGAGGGAGACTATGAACAGGACGGCTTGCTGTTCTGCGGAAAATGTCACACTGCAAAGCAGGTCAGAATCAACTTTCTCGGAGTGGAGAAAAAACCATACTGCATATGCAAGTGTGAGCAGGAAAAGCGAGAAGCGGAAGAAAAAGCAAGGCAACAGGTGGAGCTTGAAAGAAGAATCTACCGGAATAGAATCAATGCTTTCCCCGATGTAAAGGATGATACAGCTCCGGAAGATGATATGCGGAACTGGACGTTTGAAAATGACAACGGAAAGCAGCCGGAACTTTCGGCGGCAGCAAAGAGGTATGTTGAGAACTTTGAATCATTCATGAAACAGGGTAAGGGGTTGCTGCTCTATGGTTCGGTCGGTGTCGGAAAGTCATATATAGCCGGATGCATTGCAAACGCTGTACTTGATAAAGGGTATCAAGTGCTTATGACTACATTTGACAGAATCGAGACAACAGCTTTCGGCATGAGCAGCGGAAAGCAAGAGTATTTCGACAGCCTGAACAGAATACCTCTGCTGATACTTGATGATCTCGGTGCAGAACGAGATACAGAGTATATGCAGGAGATCGTCTACAAGGTAATAGACAGCCGATGCCGTGTGAATTTGCCTATCATTATCACCAGCAACCTGACAAGTCAAGAGCTAAAAAGCCCTGAAAATATCATGAAGCAGCGTATTTACAGCCGCCTGCTGAAAATGTGTCATCCTATCCACGTAAAGGGTGACGATCAGAGAAAGCGGAAAGCTCTTGAAAGCTATGCAGAAACAAAGAAAATATTAGGAATATGAGGTGCGATATATGGAACTTGCTACAAGATTAATCGAGGATGCTAATGAAAGACACAGGATAAAGCTTGCAAAGTATAAAAATCCTGCTCCTGAATTATCAAACATACTTTGGGAAGAAGCATTGCGTGAAGCTGTTGCATCTCAGTATTGTCAGCAGAAAAGTGTGTCAGTATGAAACGAATATAAAGGAGAATGTAAATGAAAGTGTTAGAATTGTTCGCAGGAACACGCTCAATAAGCAAAGCATTTGAAGCGAGATTACATAATACCTATTCGATAGAATGGAATAAAAACTTTGAGAATATCAGCTTATATGCTGATATAGGAACGCTGACAGCAGAGGATATTATAAAGCTGTGCGGTGGCGTACCTGATGTTATATGGGCAAGCCCTGACTGTACAACATACAGCATAGCAGCAATAAGCCACCATAGAATGAAAGAAGCTGACGGCAACCTGAAAGCCGTAAGCGACTATGCAAAATTTTGCGATAAAGTCAATATGCACGTTCTCGATCTTATTAATCAGCTCAACCCTAAGTATTTTTTTATCGAAAATCCCAGAGGTGGCATGAGAAAAATGAGATTTATGCAGGGAATACCACGCTACACAGTGACCTATTGTCAGTACGGAGACAAAAGAATGAAGCCTACTGACATATTCACGAATTACCCTGACCCTCAGTTCAAGCCACCTTGCAAAAATGGTGATAAATGTCATGTGGCTGCACCAAGAGGGGCAAGAACAGGAACTCAGGGGCTGAAAGGAGCTGCTGAGAGAGCTGTTATTCCAAAAAAACTGTGTGAACATATAGTTGATATTTGTGAGCGTGAACTTGGCGAAGCATCAATGTTTGAAGTAGCTCCGGTTATTCCGTGTGATTATGAGCCTATATGGTGAAAATCTTTAGCCGGAAGTATGTCAAGCAGATATATCATCACGTCTATGATGCTGATGAAGATAGCGTGATTGTGAGAATCGAGGTAGCGGAATGAAAGTAATTAGATGCAAAGACTGTGTGCTGGACGGAGCACCGGAGTGTCCTCTGTCCTACATAGAAAAGCACACGCTCTGTTTCGTAGAGCACTCCCCGATGTTCTTCTGCGGAAAAGCAAAAGCAAGTGAGGACTACAGTCCGTCACACGGTGACGTTATCAGAAATATGACCGACAGGCAGCTTGCAGAGCATCAGAACCTTATTGAACATACAGCATATTCACACGGCAAAGACGGCGGTGTAATGCAGTTCGGAAAGAAAAACATCGACTTTCTTACAGGCTGGTTCGGTGCTCCGGACGGTGAGGACTACGAACCATGAAAGCAGAAGAAATCAAAGCAAACCTGAATAAGAACGTCCTTTATACCAGCAGCAAGTTAGGCATTGAAAGTGAATATAAGCTGACAGGGGCAATATTTCGCAGGAATGAAAAAGGATTTTACTATCAGGCAGAAATACAAGATCTGAAAACACGGTCAATCATCATCTGCAAGCTGGATGATATTAAAAAAATCGAATGAGGTGTATGCTGTATGTACGAATTAGAAAAATGTCTTGATCTCCGAAAGAGAATACAGGAGATCAATGAGAAGATAGAAGAGCTTAACGTTAAAATCAGATTTCCGAAAGCTCAGATCATGTCAGATATGCCACGGTCAACATCTCCGACAAATCCAGTCGAAAGCTATATAATCACAAAGGAAAAGCTTTGCACAAAAAAGTTATCCCTTGAAGCACTGCTTGAAATATCATGGGGCGGAGTAAAAGAGAAATTATCAATAGCAAACTTGGACGGTGAGGGTGTAACGGTCGAGGAAATAAGTCTGCTGACAAATAGATTTTACCTGGGCTACTCTTGGAAAAAATGCACTCAGATCATGGCGAAAAACGACAGCAAGTGGAATGATAATAAGACTTTCAGGGTATACAGAAAAATTATGAAAAAACTCCAAAAAGTATAGTTAATGTTTGGTAGTTTCACCAATTGAAAAAAAGATTTAAAAGTGGTATAATTGTAGTATGGAACAAAGTGTATGTAATGGGTGGATGCCCTTTTACATAAATATGTCTCTTTACGTGTTTGTCTTTGCAAGAAATCCGTCCTTAGTCTGAGGGCGGGTTTTTTGTTGTACCTGAAAGGTGGTGAGAATATGGCAAGGACAGGCAGACCACCAAAAAAGATTGATAAGAAGCAGTTTGAAAACTTATGTGCTCTGTTCTGCACAAAACAGGATATAGCGGATTTCTTTGAGTGTTCAGAGGACACTATTGAGAACTGGTGCAAGAAAACGTATAAGGACGAAAACGGCAAACCCATGACTTTTTCGGCGGTATATAAAAACAAGAAATCAAAGGGTAAAGTCAGCCTGCGGAGGATGCAGCATAACTTAGCAAAGAAAAATGCTTCAATGGCTATCTTTTTAGGTAAGCAGGAACTCGGACAGCGTGACGTGATTGAGCAGCAAATGGAAAGCCCGAATGTAATTATCAATGTTTCACCAGCTTCACCAAATGACATAGAAGAGGACTGATAACATTTGTCAAAGAATCCGGACTTGCAATTGATTGATCTGAAAGACCTCATACCTTACGCAAACAATCCCCGAAACAATGACGGCGAAGCAGTTGACAAGGTTGCTGCAAGCATACATGAGTATGGGTTTAACGTCCCTATCGTGATTGACAAGGACAATGTAATTATTGCAGGACATACACGGTACAAGGCAGCGAACAAGCTGAAATACAAGAAAGTGCCGTGCATCCGTGCAGAGCATTTGTCTCCAGCACAGGTCAAGGCGTATCGATTAGCCGACAACAAAGTAGCTGAGTATTCGTCTTGGGATGATGATATGCTTGCACTTGAACTGGAACAGCTGCAAGAGCTTGACTTTGAGCTTGACTTGACAGGCTTTGAGGATGATGAAATATCAAAGCTTTTGGACTTAGAAGAAGAACCGGAAATCAAAGAGACTTCATTCACGTATCAGGAGCAGTACGGCGTTATTGTGATGTGCGAGAATGAGGAAGAACAAGAACGGATATACAATGAGCTGACTGAGCAAGGTTTAAGCTGTAAGGTGGTGGCAACTTGACAAGGGTTGAAATACGCCACAGAACAAGCGATTTCAGCAGTTACAGAGCTGCAAGGGTAAAGAGCTTATTCAATGCCGAAAGCGGCTGTAACTTTGATTTAACGGCTGATTTAGACCTCTCCGGAGAATGGCAGATAGGTGTGGTTGTCGGTGCTTCTGGTTCTGGAAAAACATCTATCGGTCGTGTGATCTTTGGTGATGATCTGATTCACGATTATTCGCAGGGCTGGGATAGAGACAAGCCAATAGTTGACTGCATAGCTCCAGACGGTGACTTCAATGAGGTAACAGGAGCACTTGCAAACGTGGGGCTGGGTGATGTTCCTGCATGGCTTAGACCTTTTCATGTACTTTCAAACGGTCAGCAGTTCAGAGCTGGGCTTGCAAGAGTGATCTGCGAAAAGCCCGAAAGGATTGTTATTGACGAATTCACGTCTGTAGTCGATAGGCAGATAGCAAAGATAGGCTCTCAGGCTTTTCAGAAAGCATGGCGGCGGACGAATCCAAAGGGACAAGTAGTGCTGCTTACTCCGCACTATGACATTCTTGATTGGGTGCAGCCGGATTGGGTGTATGATACATCCGCAAATAAGTTTGACAGGGGGTGTCTTTGGCAAAGACCAGAAATTAACCTCGAAATTTTCAAGACGAACAGCAGTTATTGGCGATACTTTAAGCCGCATTACTATTTAGACTTACCGATGCCGCCTGCTGCTGAATACTTTGTCGGGACAGCTGACGGCGAGCTTGCTTGTCACTTGGCTGTAGCTCCTTTTTTTCACAACGGCTACTACAGAGCTACAAGACTTGTAACAATGCCGGAGTGGCAGGGTGCAGGTGTAGGGATGCGGTTCTTGAATTGGGTGTGCGAATATCACTTACAAGGGAACGGCAGACGGAACAAACCTTATCCGACTATCTTTCACACGTCACATCCTCAACTATGCAGAGCTTTAAGGCATAGCAAGAAATGGCGGCAGACAAGTGCAAACCTCTATGCAAGTGAGGGTGGCGGTAAAGGTAAAGGAAAAGGCTTTATCTCGAAAAGCACATTATCAGGGCATCAAAGGCAGGCTCAGAAAGCAAAAGAAAAAGGGATGCCTGTTGCTCCTGTCGGCAGATATGGCGGTCATTTCAGAGCTGTACAGGGGTTCAAATACGTAGGTGACAGACTATGAATATATTTATATGCGGTCAACGTTCGTTTGGCAGAGAGGTATTAAAAGCTTTGTATGAGCATGGACATAACATAGTCGGAGTAGCACCGCCGCCACAGGATAAGTACTATGACAAGATGCACGGACTTGCTATCAGGTATGGAATACCTTGTATCTCAGATTGTGATAAGCTTGTGTCGGCTGATATTCCGGATAATACTGATCTGATAGTAGCTGCACACTCTCACTGGTATATCTCCGCAAAGATACTTGAAAAAGCAAAGCACGGCGGAATAGGCTTTCATCCCTCTTTGCTCCCACGTCACAGGGGACAGGATGCAGTCAGGTGGACAGTAGCTATGGGCGATACCGTAACAGGTGCAACGGTTTACTGGCTTGATGATAAGGTGGACGGCGGTGATCTCCTGCTCCAGAGACATTTATTTGTCAATCGTAAATGGGATTATCATCAGCTATGGCGTGAGATATTCCCTGTAGGCGTGGAAATGATATGCAAGGCTGTTGATTTAATAGGACAGGGCAAAGCTCCCCGAATACCGCAGCAGGAAGAATTTGCGACCTTTGAACCGTCATACAAGGCGGAAAGGCTGAAAAGAAATGAGCTGCTGCAACTTGAATAAAGGAAAGCGATATGTATATTAACGTAAAGGTGAATCCGGTATATCTCCCCTACTTGCAGAATGAATGCTTTATACAGATATACTACGGCGGCAGCAGTAGCGGAAAGAGCTTTTTTCTCGCACAAAGGATAGTAATTGATAATCTCAACGGCGTGAACTGGCTATGTTGTAGGAACGTTGCAAAGACGATCAGAAGCAGCACATTCAACGAAGTTTCAAAGGCTATATCTGCAATGGGACTGACGAAGTATTACAGTATCAGCAAGTCGGATATGGTAATCACGAACAGGATAAACGGAAAGCAAATACTATTTGTAGGCTTAGACGATTCCGAAAAGGTAAAGTCAATCACGCCTGCGGTGGGCGTGCTGGAACGCATATTTATTGAAGAAGCTACAGAGATCAAGCGTGATGCTTTCAAACAGCTCACGAAACGTCTAAGAGGACGAACAGAACACGCAAAGTGCGTAATAATGGCTTTTAACCCGATTCTGAAAACTCACTGGATATACAGTGAGTTTTTTTCGCATTGGGACGATAGCAAAAACAGCTATCAGGATGATGATTTATCAATTCTTAAAACAACGTTCAGGGACAATGTGTACCTGACAGCTGACGATAGAAAGCAGCTTGAAAACGAATCAGACCCGTACTATTACAACGTCTATTCCCTCGGCAATTGGGGCGTGCTTGGACATATCATCTTTAAAAACTGGCACACTGAGAATTTGTCTGAAATGATTCCGCACTTTGATAATATCCGTGCCGGAATGGATTTCGGCTACAGCTCAGACCCGAACGCTCTTGTAAAGCTGCATATTGATAACAAGCGAAAGAGAATCTACATCTATGACGAATGGTATCAAGCCGGAATGAGTGACGAAGAGCTGCTGAAAGTAAGCAAGAAGATTTTCGGCAGGGAAATAGTCACCTGCGACAGTGCAGAACCAAAAACAATTGATTTCCTCGCTGTAAATGGCGTGAACGCTACTCCTGCGGTCAAGGGTACGGACAGTATCAACCGTGGTATACGTTTCCTGCAAGGCTATGAAATCATCGTGGACATACGGTGTCAAAATATGAAAAACGAGCTGGAACAATACCACTGGCAGGAAGATAAGTACGGAAACGCTATGGCAAAGCCTGTAGACAAAAACAATCATCTTATCGATGCTCTCAGGTATGCAGTAGAACAGGACAGCATAAGTGCAGAAGTAGAGGTGAGTGCAAGACCATGAGCTGCAAGCATACGCCGATCACAGTCGGTACTTGTAGAGTGTGCCCGAAATGCGGCGTAACTCTACTTGACAATAACAAGGTTTTTTTCGATAGAAAACTGCCGAATTATAAGTCAAAAAAGAAGAAAGGTAAAAGAAAATGAATACTAACAGGACATTATTACAGCTTTATCCAGACTATACCGGAGAGCTGAAAGAACTTAAAAAGAACGGATTCTCGCTTGACCTGCTTTATAAAATCATAAATAAGCATAAGCAGAACTCTCTTTTTAACAAAAGCCTTTATGACAGATATATGACGGTCGAGGGTTCAGTGCCAATTATGCGGCGTACTCCCCGATTCAATGAGCAAGACCCTATCAATAACAAGATCAACAATGATTTTTTCTCTGAGATTGTGGATTTTAAGACCGGATATTTCGCTGGAAAGCCTATCGCCTATGGATATAGCAGAGGTGAGGAAGCAGAGGAAACAACAGGCGGCATAGAGGGAGTTGACAAAGCAACAAAGGTCGTTACCGACTTTGTGACACGAAACAATATGTATGGTGTCGACATGGAAGTAACGAAGTTTGCAAGCATATACGGATATGCAGGCAGGCTTTTTTATATTGACCCTGACGGAGCAGAGCGTGTCATGCCTGTTCATGGCTATGAGACTATCATCCTTTCTGCTACAGATATATCAGAACCAGAATACGCTGTCAGATATTTTTATACACGCTCAGTAACAGGTCAGAAAATATGGACGGTCGAGTGGTACGATGATACCTACGTGACAACCTTTGAGGGCTATTTGTCACAGCTCACAGAAGTTGATAAGAGACTGCATATGTTCAATTACTGTCCTTTACAGGGAATTGCAAATAACAAAGAAAAGCTCGGAGATGCGGAAAAAGTTCTCTCTCTGATAGACGATTATGACAAGGTGCTTTCCGACAATTCAAACGAGGTAGAAAGCTTTGTTCATGCGTATATGATTTTTGAAAATCTCAATATTGATGATGAAACCATAAGAGCAGCTCAGAAAAGCGGCTCATTCAAGTTCAGATCAACCGGAACACAGCAAGGAAAAGCTTACTTCCTCACAAAAGACATAAACGACAGTTTTACAGAGCACCACCTTGAACGTCTGGAGGATAACATATACCGATTCAGCAAGACACCGAATCTCGGTGATGAAAGCTTTGGTAGTGCATCTGGAATAAGCCTGAAATTCAAGCTGCACGGACTGGAAACGAAGTGCGGTATGTATCAGGCACAAATGATGAATGCAGCTCAGTATATGTGGAAATTGCTTGCTTCTGCATGGAAAAAGAAAGGCATAGAAATAGACCCCTTACAGGTGACTATGGACTTTAAGCGTAATTTCCCACAGGACACACTTACAGAAGCACAGACGGCACAAACCCTTATTTCCGCCGGAATCCCGAAAGAGGTAGCATATAGCCAGCTGTCATTTGTTGACGATGTTGATTACATCATGGGGCTTATCGAAGCGGAAGAAAACAGCATCCCCGATCTGGAAAGCATTGAGTTTGAAGATAGCCTGAATGATGCTGAGAACGCTTTGAACAATGGCACGACAGTAGAAGTATAAGGCGGTGATGATATGGCGAAAAAAGCGTCAAAACCGTCTAATGAGAAGCTTGCAGAGCTGTTTGCAGAGTTACAAAGGATTGAGGAAAGCAGGTCACTGAAAGCAGAAAAGGAAATAGGCAAGATATACAAGACCTTGCTGAATGATCTGCAAGAGTTTGTCGGCGGAGAATACGCAAAGTACGCTGAGGATGATGTACTGACATATGCTATGTTGCAGCAGAAAGGTCAGTATGCAAGATTTCTTGAAGAGGTCAGAGACAAGGCGAATGGCATATCTCCGAAAATCAAAAAGACTATTACTGACACCTGCGAGGACATATATAAGCTTGCTTTTGACGGCATGACAAACGCTGTCAAGCTTTCTGCTAATGATAAGGAGCTATCAAAGATTCTCAGTGGCTTGAAGCTTACGCAGCCGCAGGTTATCAAGGCAGCGACTACAAACCCTATCGCAAAGCTTACTCTCTCCAAAACGCTGGAGAAGCACCGCAAAGAAATCATATACAGCATCAACAAGACTGTCACAAACGGCATTATGAACGGCGACAGGCTTACTACTATGGCGAACCGCATCAAAAACGAGGTAGGCATCAACTATCGCAAAGCTATGCTGGTTGCAAGAACAGAAACGCATAGAGTAAGAGAAACCGGACATAATGATTCTGCAATGGAGATCAGCAACGCCCTTGAAGAAGCGGACAGCGAATACAGAATGGTGAAGATATGGCGGTCAATGCACGATAGCAAGGTGCGACACACAAAGCTTGCTAATCATCGAAAAGCCAACGGACAAGTAGTGCTGGAGGATGAAGAGTTCGAGCTTGAAAATGGCGTAATGGCAAAGTGCCCAGGACAATCCGGCACGCCGTACAATGATTGTAATTGTCGTTGCTACGCATCACATGACTTATGGAGTGATGATGAATTCTTTCAGGCTACAGGGCGGCACTTCCCTAAAAAAGAACCGCCAAAGAAGCAGTATGAGACACAGAAGAATCTTGCAAAGAGCATCGAGAAGTCAGAAGCGGACTTGCAGGAAATCTATGACAAGAACAACGTCACCAATCTTGAAGAATTGGAGAAAAAGACGGATGCTGGATTTGTTGACGTTGACAAAGCAGCGTATCTTGAAGCAACGATCAAAGAAAAAGAAGAAAAGTTACAGAAAAAGATTGTTGAAGCTCAGACAAAGCAGCTGAAAAAGCAAGAGACTGCTATGCAGAAGCAAGTTGATGCTTTTGACATAAAGACTTATAGTGGCATCTGGAAAGACGATGTAACCACAAAGGACTGGAAGTACAAGAAAGATTCCATTCCGAAGAAAAAAGACTACTTTGACGATAAGCTGAAATATGCGACTACAGAAGCGGAAAAGGCGAAGTGGCAGCAGCTACTCGATGAATTAGACGAATTCAACGTAGAGGGTGCAGCCTACAACAGCCTTGAATCTCAGCTGATAAAGACCAAAGCTGACTTGACAAAGTTGCAAAAAAATGGTAAAATAAGATCGGCGGCAGCCGAAGCGTTTACGCAGGAAAGAAAAGACGCTGCACGCTGGTTTGACAAGCAAGCCGGAGGATTTGCAGAAGCGGATAAATACTTTGACCCTCCTGCACTGCAAGTACACGCATCTGCGACAAAGCAAGAGCGTGACGGCTTCTATACTTACACGCAAGGCTCAGGCGGTCACAATAGACCACTTGCAGGCTTTGAAAAGCCGTGGAGCTTAGGCGGTACAGGCTGGGAAGAGAAGTTTTATAAAGGTGCAAAGAATGTCTGGATAGATTATGAGGGCAAAGGCGACCAGATCAGAGGATTAACGTCACTTATAGAAAAGTCCGTCTATCCTGATGATGTGTGGTTACAGTCCGGACAGAATTTCGCATCATTAGAGGGCTTTTTAAACATTCCTTACGGCTCTGTCGCAAATATGAGTGACGCAGAGTTGCAGCAGTATGTTGGCAGAAAGAACGTCATTTATAACTTTATATCATCGGCAGTAAATGAGGGCGGCGGCTCGATCTTCAATAACAAGCCGATGAAATTCAATATATATGCTCCGTCTGGCTCACAAATGCTCTATGCTTCTGATAAAGGAGCTTTCGGCAAAGGTGAGAATGAAATGATCTTGCAGCGTGGCGGAACATACGAGATTACAAGAATATATTGGGACACGGATGCAACGGACGGCGGAAAAAAGAAGCTGTTTGTTGATATGGAAATACATCCGGAAGAGGGTTACGATCTCTTCCAGCAAGACCCTAACGAGTGGAAAGGCTCGAAAAAGAAATATCGTGATTAAGGAGAAAAAATGTTATGGATAAGGACTTAGCAAAAAAATATGCAGACAGTCAGGATGAAGCTTTTGGCTGCAATACAATCAATCCTAAGTATTGCAAGACTTGTATTTTTAGTCACGGCAAACCGCCTTTTGCCGATCTCCCTGAAAAAGCATACTGTCAAGTGTTTACGAGGGAAAGTGGAATAAGCAAGCCGAATGACGTGTACTACAACGGTGCTGAATGTGACGCATATGAGAAAGAATGACAATTTAATAGTGCAATTTTTGGCTATTTTGTCAATAGAAAAAAAGCCAGAAAAGATGTATAATACTATTAGTGAGAGATAGCTACAGGATACTGACATTTTAAATACTCCTTTCGGTAAAAATCACAAAGAGGAAAGTCTATTAAGGACTTTCCTTTTTGCGTTTCACGAATAAAAAGCCTGCTTCTATATCGGAGTAGGCTTTTATTATATAGGCTTCTACAAGGAGCAAAACAAAATTCTATATGGATTTCAGGAGGAAAAGCACATGGAAATGAAAAAACTTTTAAGACTTGGTATGCAGTTTTTCGCAGAGGGCGGAGACGGCACAGGAGCAACCGGAGACGGTAACGGTGCAGCAGGAGACGGTGACAGCGGAGCAAAAAACACAGGTGCAGCAAATCCGGACAGCAAGGGCAGTAATTCCGGTGACGGTAGTCTTGATATTGAGAAGCTTGTGCAGGCGAGAGCAGATAAGCTTAACGCTGAATCAGGAAAGAAGATCGCTGCTATGCAGAAAGAGCTTGACAAGCTGAAAAAAGAAAAGCTCACCTCAGAAGAACTGAAACAGCTTGAAATGTCCGAAAAGGAACAGGCACTTGCAGAACGTGAAAAAATGCTGCTTGACAAAGAAAACAGGCTGATAGCTATTAAGGCAATCAAAGAAGCTGGACTGGACGACGGTAGCGAAAATGCTCTGGAGCTTGTTGATTTCGTCATGGGTGAGAACGAGGAAGCAATCAAGTCAAAGGTTACAGCTTTCGGTGCTTTGGTAAACAAAATGGTCGCTGCAAAGGTTGATAAGACGTTCAAACAGAACGGCAGAAACCCGAACGGCGGCAGCAGCAACGGCGGAGACAATGAAAAGGAAACGTCTGTTGCTGAAATGCTTGGAAAGGCACGATCTGAGCAGCAGAAACGATCAAGAGAAATCTTGGATAAGTATATCAAATAATACAGGAGGTATCTTTTATGAAGTTTGAAAACACAAACATTGCGGCAGATGTTGGAATCCTTTATAACTCGCATTATGTCGCTCTCCCTTATGACTGCACTAAGCTTGCAGCACTCGCAACAAACGGCGTAATTCCGGCAGGTACAATCATCCCTGCGAACGATGCAACAGCTTTCGGCGTGCTCCTGCATCCGGTAGAGCTTGCAGAAAATCCAAACGGTACAGTAGTAGTTGACGGCTTTATCAACGTTGATAAGCTTCCTACAGCTCCGGCAGCAGCAGCAATCGCAGCACTCACAAAGATTACTTTCATGAACGCTAACGGCAGAATGGTGAAGAAAGTAAGCGTGAAATATGATCTTAACGGTGCGACAGGAACAGCAGTGACAGACAGTTCATCACCTTATGCCTACGGCTCAACCGTGACTGTAAAATCTGCTCCAACAATCAGCACATACCCGACCGGAACTACACAGTTCGACGCATGGAACACTCAGCCTGACGGCAGCGGTACAAGCTATGCACCAGCAGCAACATTTACAATCACTGACGATACTACACTTTACGCTATTTACAAGGCGTAAGAAAGGAGATAAGAAACTATGAAACTTTCAGATGTTTTTAATGCAAGGGCAATCGCCATGAACTACACAGGCGAACCCAGCAACAGACTTGAATATATCGGACAGGGCTTTTTCCCACCACAGAAAAAGGCTGGTCTTGATCTTTCATGGATAAAGGGACATAAAGGACTTCCAGTTTCCCTTGCTCCCTCAAATTTTGATGCAAAATCAACACTCAGAGATCGTGTGGGTATCTCCGTAACTGATACAGAAATGGCATTTTTCCGTGAATCTATGCTCGCTTCGGAGAAAGACGAACAGGAGATCATGCGTGTAACAAATTCCAACGACCCTTATGCTATTCAGGTGCTTAACAACATCTTTAATGATGCGGAGACACTTATTGACGGTGCTCTTGTAGTGCCTGAAAGAATGTGTATGCAGCTTCTTTCCCCTCTCGGCGGTAATGTAGGTATTGAGATCGTTGCAAACAATACGAACTACACATACAACTACGACCCTGACGGCAGCTGGAAAGCAGCACATTACGCAGCAATCACAACTGCAAACGATATGTGGAACGCTCCTGCGACCTGTGACCCATTCGCAGACCTTGAAGCCGCTATCGATGCTCAGGAACAGGCAGGCGGCAATCGTCCAGAAATCGCTATCATGTCAAAGAATACGTTCAACATGATAAAGAAATCCGCAGCAGTGCAGAACTATGTGCTTGCTCAGAACACATCTGCTAATGTGTTAGTCACAGACAGAATTGTGCGTGATTTCCTCGAAACAGAGCTTGCAATCCGTATCGTAGTATATAGCAAGCAGTATAAGGATGAAAACGGAACAGCAAAGAAATTCTATCCGGACAACATCGTAATGCTTGTACCTAACGACTATCTCGGTAATACATGGTTCGGTACAACTCCGGAGGAAAGAACACTTATGGCGAGATCGGATGCAGATGTGTCAATCGTGAATACAGGTATCTCAGTAGCTGTAACAATCACGGAAGACCCTGTGAACACAAAGACAACCGTTTCCGAAATCGTGCTGCCGTCATTTGAGAGAATGGACGAGTGCTACGCTCTTGAAGTGGTAACAGAGTGAGGTGCGGAGCATGGAACTGAAAGATACGATACAGCTTATGCAGTCTGAGGACTACAAAGACAGGTTCAAAGCCGAATACTATCAAGTGAAAATCAGGACACAGAAGCTGAATGATATGCTTGTAAAGTATGATGCAGGTACGCTTGGATTCAACCCTGAATGCTCCTTACGCTTACTGAAAGATCAGCTCAGTATAATGCGTGATTATATGTATGCACTGGAAGTCAGGGCTGAAATAGAAGGCATTGACCTGTCAGAATGAAAGGAGGATAAACGATGAAATATCCATACGCAGTAAAGGCAAACGGCAAATGGTATAAGCCAAACGAGGAAATACCTGAAACAAATACACCAACAGTTGAAGCAGATACATCAACAGTTGAAGCATCAACAGTTGAAGTTGAAAAGGAAGAGGAAAAGAAAAAGTCCTCTAAAAAGTAGGTGATAGCATGACGGTTCAGGATTTTATAAATGCCGGAATCGCTATAGATGATACGCCGGAATCTCTATTGTATGCAGAAGCAGCTCTGGAATGGATTAAGAACAATACAACTATCCCCTTTACAGGGGATGTTGCTACAGATTTGTCGAATTTACCAGCAGGAGCAAAGCTCTTTATACTGAGATATGGCAACATAATGCAGCGTGACACTACCGTTTCAAGTGAGAGCTTAGGCGGTATGTCACAGAGTTTCCGTGAATCATCATCTTATGACTTGCTTTATGATCTTGCATCTCAACTGCTTGGCAATTATCTTGCATCTCAGGTGTCTTTCGTGGCTTCACAAAGGACGTGGGACTATGGGTGTTAAGATCAAAACAGTAAAAAACGAGTTTCCGAAAATGGAAGCAAAACTGGAAATCCTAAACGGTAAGACAATCAATGTAGGTGTGCAAGGTGAGCACGCTTGGCTTGCAGCTATACATGAGTACGGATGCGATATAAAGCCAAAAAGGGCGAAATATTTGACTGTACCGTGCAATAGAGCAGCTTTCGGAAAAAGAGCAGCGGACTTTCCTGATTTGTTCTTTTTCCAGACAAAAAGCGGCTCAAAATTCCTTGCAAGAAAAAGGGGCAAAGATGATATAGAGTTCATGTTTGCCCTTTACAAGCACGTCAAAATACCGGAACGCTCTTTTCTGCGAGCTGGATTTGATGCCGTCCACTTGAAAGCAGTGGACAGAGCAGAAAGAATCCTGCCGAAAGTGATAGAGGGAAAAGTTTCTGAGGACGTGCTATATGAGCTTGTAGGTACTATCCTGCGTGACGGTATAAAGGACTATGCTCGTGATCTTGCATCACCGCCGAAACGACCGATAACTATTGAAGCGGAGGGCGGTGCAGAAAATCCCCTTATAAACACAGGCGACATGATAAACGGTATAGAATACGAGGTGGAATGATGCCAAAGCTTTATGACTTTACACGACTTATCACAAAATACAGCGTCCAATTCACGCTTATTTCAAGCTCTGAGGGGGCTTATGTGGACGGTAAGTATGTAGAGGGTACAACCACAGAAACAGCCCTTACAGGGGCGATTGTGCCCTATTCTGACAGCAAAATTTATCAAAGCGGCGGATTCCTCACTCAGAAAGACCGTGAACTGTACATGAAAACGCCGATTACTGCACCTTTAAAGGCTGCGAAAGTAAGCTATAAGGGCGATATTTACAATATCGAAAGTAATAGAGACTATGAAGACTATGCAGATGCATATATCTACTCTTTGAAATGGGTAGAGCATCTAAGCGGAACGGAGGGGACAGGCACATGATTGATTACAAAGAGACGGAAAAGCTCATAGTAAATGGGCTGCAAGCGTGGCTCACGGAAAAGGGCTATAACTGCCCTGTAATCATGTCTAATCAGACAGCACCTGTCCCCGACTATCCGTATATCTCATATACAATTACAACGCCTGTAGGGGCGAATATGAAAGGCTACGGCGTAGCAGAGGACGGCACGAGATTTAAGCCTTTGACGCAGGTATGGAGCTTTACAGCTCAGTCAGACGATGATATAGAATCAATCAATTGTGCTCTTGCAGCTTACGATTGGTTTGCTCTTGTCGGAAATATTTATCTGAGCGATAACAATATAGTAGCTCAGAGGGTTGAAAACATTGTTAACAGAGATAGTCTGGTGACTATCGAATATGAATACAGACGTGGATTCGATGTGGAATTCTTGCTCATGCATACTATTGACAAAGCGGATGCTGAGAATGCAGGCTACATTGAAACCGCCGAAATCACACCAGAAATGGAGGTATAATCAACTATGGCAAGTGATGTAAAAGTTGTCATTAATCTTGCAAAGCCCACAACAGGCATAGGGTTTGGCTATCCCCTTATTTTTCAGGGCAAAGCCACAACTGCTATTGCTTACACTGAGTGTACAAGCATTGATGATGTTATGACGGCAATAGGCAGCGGCTATGCGACACATCCAATCTATAAGGCTGCATTGCTTATGCTTATGCAGAATACAGCTCCGTCTAAGTTCGCTATTATGGCGGCTACAGGAACTACAGCAGCAACACTCCCGACAATTATCACAAACGGTTGGAGACAGCTTATCGTGGTAAGTATCGGAACTGAGGACGAATCAACTATCAGCGATATATCTACTTATATCGAGACAACTGATTCAAAAATGTACTTTGCTTCTGTTGCATCAGTTTCCGGAGCAACAATCAGCGGAAACGAAAGAACAGTAATGCTTGTACATGATGATGCGGACGAGAATGTTGTTTATCCGGAAGCTGCACTTGTAGGAGCTACAGCCGGAAAACCAGCAGGCTCAGTCAACTATAAGAATCAGGTGCTTAAAGGTCTTACTCCGGCAGTGCTCAGTGCTGCGGAGCTTACAGCAATCGAAGCTGCACACGCTATGGCATTTGTGCTCAAAGCAGGCTATGGCGTTACTTCTGACGGCAAGACAACAAGTGATGAATACATTGATATTATCGATTCAAAGGACTTCATTATTCAGAATATCGAGTATCAGACACAGGTTGTGCTTATTCAGAATGACAAAGTACCGTATGACAATACAGGCATAGCACTTCTTGAAAACGTATGCGTGAACGTGCTCAGAGAAGCAGCTAACAACGGCATTATCGCAACGAATGACGAGGGTGCTTATATCTACTCTGTCAACTATCTCGGCAGAAGTGAAACTCAGGCTTCTGACAGAGCACAGAGAAAGTATATCGAGGGTTCATTCAGCTTTGCTCTTGCAGGTGCTATTGATACGGTTGAGATCAATGGCACTATTGAGATTTAAGGAGGTGCAAAGATATGCAGGTTAACAGCTATAACGCTAAGGACTGTACGATTACAGTAAACGGCGTATATATCACAGGTCTTGGAGAATCAATGATTACAGGTTCAAAGGACGAAAACTTTATTTCCCCGACAGTCGGTGCTCAGGGTGATATTGTTGTCAATGAGGTCAACAATAGTCTCGGTACTATGACACTTACTGTACAGGCTACAAGCCCACAGAAAGGCTATTTGATGCAGCTTGCAAGAGAACGCACACAGTTCTCTATATGGGCTGTAAATAAGTCCATAGGAGAGCGTATGGGCGGTACAATGGCACGTATCAACAACTATCCGGAGCTTTCAAACGGTACAGAAGCAGAGGACAGAGAATTTGAAATTCAGGTGTTCGATTACACCGTTGAAGAAGCATAAATCAAATAAAGGAAAACAAAAAGCGGACATTGAAAAGTGTCCGCTTTTTGCTATATAGGAGGAAAAAACAATGACAAAAGGTGCAAATAAGTTTTATTCAAGAGAAAAGGAAATTAACGGCACGAAATACGTGGCTCAGTTTAATGGTCTTTCATCCGCAATGAAAGCTATTGACGCATCGTATATCGACAACAACAGTACAAACGTATCTATCCTGAAAATCTCAAAGTACGTTTTTGAGAACGTAATCGTTGAACCTGCTGGACTTACAGCTGACGATTTCGACAGCATGGAAGAGCTGAACGAAGTTGTCAAGTTCGGAATGGATGTGATGCAGGGCAAGTTTCGAGAAGAAAACAAAAGCCCAGATCAGACAAGCAGCGAAGAATAAGTGGAAGCTCTGGAGACTTGTATTTTCAGACGGAAATCTGGACTATAACACAGTTTTTCACCAAATGACAATGGATGAAGTTGAGGAAGCAAACGCAGCCCTTGACATTTACTCGGAGCAGATCAAGAAAAGTGCTAAGAAAAAATAACATGAAAGGAGGGCGAATATGGCGGATAAAAATGTAATCAGGCAGGACGTTGTGCAAATTTCGTTTGACGTGCTCGATAATCCGATGAAAGAAGTGCAGGACATGGTGAACAGTCTTGCAGCAGAAGCGAACAAAGCAACACAGTCTGTTGACGGTATCACAGATGCTGCAAAGGAAACAGCCGGAAGCATGAGCGATATTGTGAGCGAAGCAAAGGAAGTCACCAGCACGGTGAATGACGTTGCAGCTGAAACAAAGGAAACAGCCGAAAACGCAAAAGAAGTGCAAGAGCAGTTCACTGCTATTTCAAAAGCTATTTCAAGCGGTATCACAACAAAAATAAAAAGCCTGCCGAAAGCAGTTCAATCATCTGCGACTGCTGCACGAGAGTTCGCCGCATCACTCAGAGCAAATCCCTTTGGTACAGCTATAAGCGGAGTAAATAAGCTGAAAAACAGCTTTAAAACGCTGAGAAAAAACGTCAAAAACGTTCCGACAGTCCTTAATACAGGGCTTGGAAAAGCTGTACAAACAGCAAAGAAACTCCCCTCAACACTTAAAGCATCAATAGTAAACGGTGCTGTAAACGGTACAAAAAAGCTCAGAGCTGGATTTTCTCAGGTAATAAAAACAGCTCAAAAGCTAAAGCAGGAAGTTGACAAAAGCACAACATCACTTGAAAAAGCCAAAAACGCAGCATCAGACCTTAAAGGCTTGATCGCCGGAGCTGCCGGAGCTGTAGGCTTCGGCATGGGCGTTGATGCAGCTGTAGACAGCGTGAGCAACCTGCAATCGTCTGTCAACAGGCTACAGGCTCAGACAGGTGCAAGTGCTGAGGAAATGCAGCAGTACGGCGATATTATCAAAGAGCTTTACACTGACACAATGGGAGAAAGCCTTGCGGATGTATCAAATACCGTAGGACTTGTAGCACAGCAATTCAGGGACTTAGATGCAAGCCAGATCAAGGAAATAGCAAACGGAGCACTATTGCTGCGTGATACCTTTGATATGGATGTGAACGAAACGCTGCGAGGTGTCAATGCCCTCATGACAAACATGGGCTTGACAGCTGAGGAAGCGTTCGACTATATTGCAAAGGGTGCTCAGAATGGCTTAGATAAGTCGAAAGAGCTTACTGACAATATATCGGAATACTCGCAGATATGGTCACAGGCTGGATTTTCAGCCGAAGAGATGTTCACGGTGCTGCAAAACGGTCTTGATAGCGGTGCTTATAACCTTGACAAAGTAAACGACTTTGTGAAAGAGTTTGCTATATCTTTGTCGGACGGACGAATAGAAAAGAACCTCAGCAGCTTTTCAAAAGACACGCAGAACCTCTTCCAGAAGTGGCAAAAAGGCGGAGCGTCACAAAAAGACGTATTCAATTCGATCATTAATGACCTCAGCGGCATGAAAGACGAACAGCAAGCTCTTACTCTTGCATCTGAGGTATGGAGTGCTCTTGGCGAAGATAACGCAATGAGCGTTATCACTTCCCTCAATAAAGTCAATGATACATACAAAGACGTAGAGGGGACGATGCAGGGCATAAATGATGTTCGTTATAACGATGTAGGTTCTGCTCTCACCGCATTAAAGCGAGAGGGCGAATTATTGCTCGATTCTGCAATGACACCTATTCTCAATAAAACTATTGATGTTATCGGTAAAATAAAAGAATGGGGTGCAGAAGTCGGCATAATCGACACGCTTAAAAGTGCATTTGGTGAGCTTAAAGACAGCATATCCCCTATTATCGCAGTAATCGGTGACATAATAGGCGGAATTGTTGAATTCGGTCAGCAAGAATCTGTCGTGAATAGCATGAGTATCGCTTTCAAAGGATTCAAGAAAATAATGAGTGTCGTTGGAAAAGCACTTGGATTTGTAGCGGAAAATCTTGATATTATTCTGCCATTAGTAATCGGCTTGACAACAGCTTTCTTGACCTATAAAGCTGTCATGATCGGAATAACAATTGCAACAAAAGCTTACAGAGCGGCACTGATAGCATATGAGACAATCATGTTTATCATAACAGCTGTCACAAAGGGCTATACTGCTGCACAGTTAGCGGCTAATGCTGCGATATTAGCAAACCCATTAGTAGCGGTAATTACTGCGATAGTCGTTGCTATAGGCATACTGATAGGCGTGATTATATACCTTGTCATGAATTGGGACAAGGTGAAGAAAAAAGCAGTCGAGGTCTGGAACAAGATCAAAGCTGTGTGGGGAAAAGTCAAAGAGTGGTTCAGCCAGCACGTTGTAACGCCGACAAAACAGCTCTTTTCCGATATGTGGAGCGGTATAAAAGAAATCTTTTCAAATGTCGGCTCATGGTTCAGCGAGAAATTTTCAGAAGCATATTCAGCAGTGACAGGTGCTTTCAGCAATGTCAAAGACTTTTTCTCAGGCTTATGGGACGATATAAAAGGAATATTCACTGATATTGGAGTAAAAATCGGTGATGCTGTAGGCGGTGCGTTTACAGCAGTTATCAACGGCGTGCTCGAAATAATTGAGGGCACAATAAATAATGCTATCGGTCTGATTAATAAAGCTATCGGCTTTATCAACAAAGCTCTGCCGAAAAAGCATGAAATCGGCACAGTAGGAGAAGTGAGCTTACCTCGACTTGCAAAGGGTGGCATAATCGAACAGCCTACAATTGCACAGATCGGTGAAGCAGGAAAAGAAGCCGTGCTGCCACTTGAAAACAATACCGGCTGGATAAGAGAAATCGCTAAGGAACTTGCAGAATTCTCAGGCGGCAACTATGGCGGTCAGTTTAAAGGCGGAGACAACACAACCACCACATACAAGGAATACAACCAGTATAATGACTACAGTCCGCACTTTACTTTGAACATGAACGGTGCAAGTGCTACTGAGGATAACAAACGAAAAGTGAAACAGTGGGTGAAAGAAGCAATGACGGAAATGTTTGACGACCTTGATCGTGACAATCCGCCAGCATGGGAGGTGTAACGCTTGGCGTATATAAACAATTTCTATATATTTGTCGAATCTGAGGACGTTTCAAGGGGTGTGCAGGTATCTGCACATCCGGTGGAAAAAGGACTTGACATAACCGACAATGTGAAACGACAGCCTATTACACTGTCTTTGACAGGTGAGATTGTAGGAACAAATGCAAGTGCTATACTCAGCAGCTTGCAGACCTTACATCAGAACGGAAAATACGTCAAGTATTCTGGCAGAAACATCATCAAGAACGCTATCATAGAAACATTCGATACAGGGCATCCGAACACAATCACAGGTGGATGCTCTTTTTCTATGACTATTAAGGAAATCAGGGTTGCTAACAGTGCATACGTAGCGAATAAAAAGCCTACGCTGAACGGCACGCAGCAGGTGCAAGGCAATGCAAAGTCCTCTCATGCCGTGAAAAAAGGCGATACCCTTTGGAATATCGCCAAAGCATACTATGGCAACGGTGCTGATTTTGTAAAAATCTATGAAGCTAACAAAGATAAAATCAAAGACCCACACTGGATATATCCTGGGCAGGTCTTTGTAATTCCGTGACGGAGGTGAGCAAATGCGAGACAGGATAATTGTTGAAAAAGAGCTATTACCCTATGGCTTTGATATTCTACTTGGAGCGGAATTGTTCACATTGTTCTTCAAGTACAATGAAACGGCTGACCTTTTTACGGTCACGCTCATGAAAGATGATGCAGTGCTGGTATACGATGAACCATTGATCTATGGTCAAGTCCTCTTTGAGAATGAATATCAAAGCAGCATATTCCCGATGCTTGATATTGTTCCGTGGGATGAATCAGGGCAGGAAACGTCTGTTACTTATGCGAACTTTGGAGAAACGGTATTTCTGACGATACAGCAGGGGGATGATGCGACAAATGAATAGTTATTTTATCAAAAATCCCGATAAAAAGCTGAAATCATCCTACATGGCGAAAGCTATCACAAAGCTAAATGAGCAGATAGATACTGAGGTCAAGGGGCAGTACGGACAGAATGTAATCATAAAGTCAGGAAGAGTGACAATCACTAATAGCGAACTGGATTGTGAGTTTAGCACGAATTTCGATGATAACACGCAGTCGGACGAAGCTGAAATCACAATCTATAATCTCACTGAAACGACCATAAATGGCTTTGTAAATAAAGCGAGAATCACGATTACTGCCGGATATGGTAAAGATACAGGCGTGATTTTTAAGGGCTATATCACGTCTAAGAAAACCTATTGGAGCGGTGTTGATAAAGTCACGACAATAAGAGCCATAGACGATATGAACAGATCTGAAAGCAGAGTTATAAGCAAGTCCTATGCTGCTGGAACAAAAGCAAGCTATATTCTCAGGGACTTGCTGCGTAGCTTGGGGCTGCCTATTGCTGTTATCAAGTACGAACGTGATTACACGTACACGGATGAAGTGACAGTGGACGGCAGCTTGCCGGATGCTATAAAGCAGTATGCAGATGTATGCGGCGTATCTGCATACGTTTGTAAGTCAATGGTGTATTGTCGCCCTCTTGGTGACGGTGACAATACAAGGTTCATACTCTCTTCTGATACTGGACTTTTGAGCGTGGCGGAATTCGAGGAAACAAACAGCTCAGACGAATTCGGAGAAGAAACGGTCAAAGGTTTCGAGGTAGAAATGCTGTTACAGCATCGTCTCCAGACTGCAAGCATCATCGAGCTTGACAGCATAAATTATAAAGGCACATTCCG
>JAEEGL013855854.1_pt1 | contig 48832 bp, 39 predicted proteins | sample 9134231 | NCBI WGS metagenome assembly JAEEGL01 (sample SAMN16246548, study PRJNA631951) | gut metagenome | biome: gut microbiome; feature: rumen; material: fiber-attached | host: Bos | place: Iran: Karaj | collected 2018-10 | reverse complement strand
GACCATGAGACCATCGACAAGATTGATCCAATGATCGCAAAGAAGATGGGCTTTAAGGACTGCTATCCCGTATCGGGACAGACCTACTCAAGAAAGGTTGACACAAGGGTATTGAACGTTCTTGCAGGCATTGCAGCAAGTGCTCATAAGATGTCAAACGATATCCGCCTTCTTCAGCATTTAAAGCAGGTTGAGGAGCCTTTTGAAAAGAACCAGATCGGTTCTTCCGCAATGGCATATAAGCGTAACCCCATGAGAAGCGAAAGGATCGCATCCCTTGCGGACTATGTGATCTCCGATGCCCTTAATCCCGCCATCGTTTCTTCAACCCAGTGGTTTGAAAGAACTCTTGACGATTCCGCAAACAAGAGACTTTCCGTTCCGGAAGGTTTCCTTGCAACCGACGGTATCCTTGATCTTTGCTTAAATGTTGTTGACGGCCTTGTTGTTTATCCCAAGGTTATCTACAAGCAGTTTATGAGCGAGATCCCTTTCATGGCTACCGAGAACATCATGATGGATGCGGTTAAGAAGGGCGGAAACAGACAGGAGCTTCACGAGCGTATCCGTACCCTTTCCATGGAAGCCGGAAAGACCGTCAAGGAAGAAGGAAAGGACAATAACCTCGTGGATCTTATCGCTGCGGATCCTTCCTTCAATCTTACAAAGGAAGATATAGAAAAGACGCTCAAGCCCGAACTTTACGTCGGAAGAGCGCCTTATCAGACAACGGTATATTTAAGAGATGTGGTTGCTCCCGTTCTTGAAAAGAACAAAGCGGAGCTTGGTGCGACTGCCGAGATCAACGTGTGATATCGGAATCCGCCGTTTCGCTTTCGGCCTTGTCATCATCAACCCGTGCACCGCTGTGATCGGTGGGAACTCCGCCGAAATCAAAGTCGGCAATCGTGTGCTTGCGGGTGAGATTTCCTATGAGCCAGATATATACCCAGGTAAGTATGGGAAGTACAAGGGTTGCACCGAGGGCGATCCGTCCCACAGTCTGAGCCCACTCAAACTTAAGTATATTGAAGATGAGTGCGGCAAGGTAGAGCAGCACGATCAGCACAACGCAGATGAGAGCAGCGATCCGCTGGGGCTTTGTGTATTTGGAACTTTTTTCATTATTAGTTGACATAACATAAATCCTCTCCGGTCATTTTGAGATATTTTATCACAGAAAGATATTTGAAACAATGAAACAGATCAAGGTAACAAAAAAACTTAAGAGAGTTTTGGTTCTCCTGCTTGCGGTACTTTTTGTTTTTCCTTTCGCAGCATGTGAGATACCGGAGGATCTTCCTTCCATAGACATCCCCATCGACAAACTTGAGCCGGTTCTTGATTCCGACGAGATCGACGAGACCGCAAAGGAATGGGACGATTTCTTCAACCGCGACAAAGAAGGCGGGGAAGAAGAAAGCGATGATGATGAAGAGATAAAGATCCCGAAACTTAAGGGAGTCAAGAACATCCTTCTTTGCGGAGTGGATTCAAGGGAAGATGATTTTACGGGACGCACCGACACAATGATCCTCATAAGTATCAATAATGATACGAAGAAGGTTGTGATGACTTCGATGCTCAGGGACATATATGTTGAGATCCCGGGCTACGGCGGAAACCGTCTTAATGCGGCAAATGTATTCGGTGGAACGGATCTGCTTAAGGAAACCATCGATGCAAACTTCGGAATAAAGGTCGACAATACCGTGACCGTGAACTTCTTTACGGTAAGGGACGTGGTTGACCATGTGGGAGGTATAGAGCTGTACCTCACCGCAGACGAGATCGCCATCATGAACGGCTATCTGGTAAGCCAGAACGAGAACTTCGGCTATCCCGCCGGAACGGACCTTATGGAAGAAAAAACCGGAACCTATACGGTAAACGGTAATCAGGCCCTTGCCTATGCACGGATCAGATATATAGGTACGGACTTTGCAAGGACCGAGAGACAGAGGACCATAATAAAGGCCGTGGTAAGTAAGGTCAAAGGCAGCGGACTTGCGGGAGTTGCGGGATTCACCGCCGCTTTCAAGGACAGGATCGAATCCGATCTTTCCCTTATGGATATCCTTTCCTTCCTTTATACTGTATCGGATCTTTCCGATTTTGAGGTGGAAACCTTTACGATCCCCATGGAAGGTTCATGGGAGAGCGTAAGCATTGACGGCATGTCGGTACTTGACATCGACTTTAAGGCAAACGCAGAAGCGTGGTCAAAGCTTGTTACAGAATGATAAGAATAAAAAAATGTTGAAATAAAGCATTTCCTATGCTAAACTACTCAAAGATTTTGATGGGCGAGGTCCCTTGGAGGAATTATGGCATTACTTGAAAAATGGAGAAAAACCGCTTATAACGAAAACGAAGATCAGAAGAAGCTTCAGGCTTTATGGGATGATTATTTCCAGAAAGAGAAGGCTATTTACCAGAAGCTTTTAAAGAATCCCGATGAGGTTGTTACCGGTACCGTTGGTGAACTTGCAAAGAAGTACAAGGTTACACAGATGATAATGACCGGATTCCTTGACGGTATCAATGATTCACTTATAAATCCCAACCCCATTGAGACAATGGAAGCAGATACCGAAGTCAACCTTGGTTTCGACAAGGCTCTTCTTTACAAGAACATGGTAGCTGCAGGTGCTGACTGGCTTTACGGTCTTGAAGAGTGGAACAAGATCTTCACCGAAGAGGAGCAGCAGGCTCTTTACAAGGAGCAGAAGCAGTCTCAGACCATCAGAAAGGCAGCAAAGGTATATCCCAACGATCCCTGTCCCTGCGGATCAGGCAAGAAGTACAAAAAGTGCTGCGGAAAGAATGCATAAAATCAGGGGTTGACAATCCCGTTTTTATATGATAACTTAACTTGGTACGTTAAGTACTGACAAACAAGCAGAGTTTGACTCTCACCCCGAGGCAATTGGGCTGTCGGGCGTTCATATTAAGCAAAATGAAGTTATTTTATTTTGATCTTGAAATGGACATGCTTGTTTGTATGTCCATTTTATTTTTGCTTTGTGTCCAAGGAGGAAACGACAATTAGCGACTATTTAATCAACGAACAGATCCGTGAAAAGGAAGTACGTGTTATCGGTGCAAACAACGAGCAGCTCGGTGTTATGTCATCGAAGGAAGCAATGGGACTTGCGGAGGAGGCAGGCGTAGATCTTGTTCTTATCGCCCCCAATGCGGCACCTCCCGTGTGTCGTATCGTAGATTACGGTAAATTCAGATACGACCAGATGCGTAAAGAAAAAGAAGCTAAGAAGAAGCAGCATGTGGTTGAGATCAAGGAGATCAGACTTTCTCCCAACATCGACACCAACGATCTTAAGACAAAGATGAATGCTGCACGCAAGTTTATTGAAGGCGGTGACAGAGTTAAGGTTACCCTTCGTTTCCGCGGTCGTGAGATGGCCCACATGCAGACCACCAAGCATGTTCTTGATGATTTCGCAGAGGGACTTTCGGACATCGCAACGGTTGACAAGGCGCCCAAGGTTGAAGGACGCAGCATGACAATGTTTTTAGCCGGCAAAAAGAACTAGTCGGATAGAAAGATAGATAAAATCAGATTCAGGAGGAAATTACTATGCCTAAAATGAAAACAAGCAGAGCCGCTGCAAAGCGCTTTAAAGCTACAGGAACAGGTAAGTTAAAGAGATCCAAGGCTTACAAGAGCCATATCTTAACAAAGAAGTCTACAAAGAGAAAGCGTAACTTAAGAAAGCCCGCTATCACTGACCAGACAAACGTAAAGAATATGAAGAAGATCTTACCTTACATGTAAGTCGATTGGAGGAAATAGAAAATGGCAAGAATTAAAGGTGGCTTGAATGCCAAAAAGAAGCATAATAGAGTATTAAAGCTCGCTAAGGGCTACAGAGGAGCACGCTCCAACCAGTACAGAGTTGCTAAGCAGTCTGTTATGAGAGCACTTACATCTGCTTATGCAGGACGTAAGGAGAGAAAGCGTCAGTTCAGACAGTTATGGATCGCACGTATCAACGCAGCAGCTCGTCTTAACGGAATCTCTTATTCCAAGTTTATGTTCGGTTTAAAGAACGCAGGTATCGAAATGAACCGTAAGATGCTTGCAGAGATGGCTGTAAACGATGCAGCAGGATTTGCAAAGCTTGCAGATATCGCAAAGAAGAACGTAAAGTAATAGTAAGAACATAATTACCCGCAGTCAAAAAGCTGCGGGTATGTTTTTGAAGGAAAAAAAGAATGAATTATCTTGATTATTTTAAAGAGATATGCTCGATCCCTCACGGTTCTTACAATATTGATAAGATAAGCGCATATCTTGAGAATTTTGCCATAGAGCAGGGCCTTGAGCATTACAGGGATGAACTCGGAAACGTCATCATCATCAGGGAGGCAACCCCCGGCAGAGAAAATGACGAGCCCGTTATCATCCAGGGACATATGGACATGGTTGCGGTCAAGGACCCGGACTGCGATATCGACATGGCAACGGAAGGCCTTCGTCTTGAGACCGACGGAGATTTTCTTTTTGCAAAGGGAACAAGTCTCGGAGCGGATGACGGAGTGGCTGTATGCTATGCAATGGCACTTCTGGCATCAAAGGATCTTTCCCTTCCCAGACTTGAAGTTGTTATCACCGTTAATGAAGAAACGGGAATGGAAGGCGCAATGGGCATCGACCTTTCAATGCTCAAAGGTCATACCATGTTAAACCTTGATTCGGAAGAAGAAGGCGAATTCCTTGTAAGCTGCGCAGGTGGCGCAAGGGTTGATTTCGAATACGATTTCAGATCCGGTGCAACGGTTGAAAAGACTGACGACCTTAAGGTTTACGAGATCGATATGTCGGGCTTTATCGGAGGACACTCCGGAACAGAGATTGACAAGAAGCGTGCAAACGCTATCCGCATCATGTGCAGGCTCTTAAAGCGGCTTCTTGATGCAGGCTTTATGACTGCTCTCGGTGATATTAAAGGCGGTACCGCAGACAATGCGATCTGCAATTCCTGTAAGGCCGTCATTCTCGGAAAGGCTATCGAGCCCGAAGTATTCGATATCTTTAAGTTCGAAGCAATGGAAGCATATCTTGCAACGGAGAGCGGTGCACAGATCACCATTAAGGAAAGCAGCGAAACACCCGTGTTCTATCAGGCGGGAGATTTCTTACACTTCCTTTCATCCCTTCCCGACGGTGTTGTTTCCATGAGCACCGATATTGAGGGGCTGGTTGAGACTTCCCTTAACCACGGTGTGATCAGAATGAAGGACGGTCTTGTCAAGTTAAGCATTTCCGTAAGAAGCAACGATAACGATAAGAAGGCTGAACTTATAAAGACCTTAAAGGAACTTTCCGAGCCAAGGCCCGTCATCACCGGAATAAGGGGTGAGTATCCCGGCTGGAACTACAGAAAGGAATCTCCTTTACGTGACAAGATCACAAAGGTATATAAGGAGACTACGGGCAAAGCACCGATATTCAAGGCGATCCACGCAGGCCTTGAATGCGGACTTCTTGCAGAGAAGATCGACGATCTTGACTGTGTATCCTTTGGTCCCAACATCTATGACATTCACACCACAAGCGAGCGTTTAAGCCTTTCATCCGCAGAGCGCACATGGAACTTCGTGGTTGAACTCTTAAAGTAATATACGAAAACGTTATAGTAAATATAAACAAAACGAGACATCCATTTTTGGATGTCTTTTTTGTTTGAGTTTCTTGAATAAAGCCAGTGATAATGCTAATATTAAGGAAACTGATACACAAAAAGTAGTTTCCAAGTTTCCGAAAAGGAGGATAATATGCCCAGAATCGCAAAGGAACCCAAGGCTTTAAAGAAGGACATCATGGAAGCCACCATCAAGGTCTTCAATGAGAAGGGCCTTAAGTTCACGATGGACGACATTGCCAAGGAATGTCACATAAGCAAAAAAACACTTTATCTTATCTTTGACGATAAGGATCAGCTGTTCTTAACAATGGTTGATTACATATTCGATGCCATTAAGGAAAGTGAGGATGCTGTACTTTCCGACGAGTCACTTTCAACCATCGAAAAGTTAAGAAAGATCATCGGTGTAATGCCCGAGGGCTATAAAGACATCGATTTCAGACAGCTCTACATTTTACGTGACAGGTACCCTTCAACCTACGCACAGGTTGAGGAAAGACTTGAGACCGGATGGGAGACCACCATTCAGTTAATAGAGCAGGGTATAAAGGAAGGTGTTATCAGACCTGTTCCCGTGCCCCTTATCAAGATGATGATCGAGGCTTCTTTGGAGCAGTTCTTCCAGAGAGACATCCTTATAAAGAACAAGATCTCATATAATACCGCACTTGCGGCAGTGGTTGACATAATAGTCGACGGCATAGCTGTCAGATAAAGCTCCGGAGGAACAAATGTCGGAAAGAATCTATATAAACAATGACTGGAAGTTTACAAAATCCTATTCCGATGAGCTTGCGGATCCCGGTTTTAACGAAAGCGGAATGGAAGATGTAAGGCTTCCTCATACAGTGGCTGAAACGCCCTTTGATTACTTTGATGAAAGCATTTATCAGATGGTCTCCGGATACAGGAGGCATTTTGCTGTTCCGACGGAATGGCAGGATAAGTGCGTAAAGCTTACCTTTGAAGGTGTGGCCCATGAGAGCAGGGTATTCGTAAACGGAAAGCAGGTTATATCCCACAATTGCGGATATACGGCTTTTTCCGCAGATATCACGGAGTATATAAATTACGGATCCGACAATGTCATAGCGGTGAGGGTTGACAGCAATGAAAGCCTTGATCAGCCTCCCTTCGGATTTGTTATAGACTACATGACCTACGGCGGCATTTACCGCGATGTTTATTTCGAGATAAGCGACAGGACTTATATCGGGGATGTTTTCTTATCATCGGAGATAAACGGCGGATCCGCTGTATTAAGGACCGAACTTGGAATAAAGAATGAGGGCGGAAAGAAGATAAAAATCCGCCAGTTCCTTGACGGTGCTGAGGTGCTTACGGTCCAAAAAGAAGAAAACGTCCTTGAGACAAAGGTTGAAAAGGTCATCCTTTGGGACGTGGAGGATCCGAAACTTTATGAAGTGAGAACGGAGCTTTGCGATGAGGCTTCAGGATATGTACTTGATTCAAAGACGGTGCGCTTTGGTTTCAGAACTTCTGAGTTTCGTAAGGACGGCTACTATCTTAACGGAAGAAAGCTTAAGATAAGGGGCCTTAACAGACATCAGAGTTATCCCTATGTGGGCTATGCAATGCCCGCTTCAATGCAGCGTCTGGACGCTGATATATTGAAAAACGAACTGGGGCTCAATGCGGTAAGGACTTCACATTATCCCCAGTCACATCACTTTATCGACCGCTGTGATGAGATCGGACTTCTTGTTTTTACGGAGATACCGGGCTGGCAGCATATAGGCGGCGCTGAGTGGAAAGATATCGCAGTGGAAAACACAAAGGATATGGTGAAGCAGTACCGTAACCATCCTTCGGTGATCCTCTGGGGCGTCAGGATAAACGAGTCCAAAGACGATGATGAGTTTTATGAGAGGACAAATCTTGAGGCTCACAAACTGGATCCCACAAGGCCCACAGGCGGTGTGAGAGCCCACAAGAAGAGCAGTCTTTTGGAGGATGTCTACACCTACAACGATTTTGTTCACGACGGAAAGTCAAGGGGCTGCGAACCGAAGAAGGCAGTGACTTCGGACGTTGACAAGCCCTATCTCATAAGCGAATACAACGGACATATGTATTCCACAAAGGCCTATGACTGTGAGGACCACCGAAAGGAGCATGCCATCAGACATGCCAATGTCCTTTCAGCGGTCATGGGAGAGGAGGACATCGCCGGAAGCTTCGGCTGGTGCATGGCCGATTACAATACACACAAGGATTTCGGAAGCGGAGACCGTATCTGCTATCACGGAGTTCTTGATATGTTCAGAAATCCCAAGCAGGCGGCATATGTTTATTCCTGCTTCGGAAAGAAAACGGTGCTTGAATTATCCTCGACAATGGATATCGGCGAGCATCCCGCCTGCAACAGAGGCGACACCTTCATCTATTCAAACGCCGACAGCGTAAGGATGTACAAGAATGACCGGTTCATAAAGGAATACACAAAGAAGGATTCACCTTACGAAAAGCTTCCTTTCGGACCGATCCTGATAGATGATTTCATCGGAGATGCCATTTATGAAGGCGAGGCGCATCGCCCGGAGTGGGTGAGAAAAGCCCTTACGGAATCAATGAATGCCACCGCACGTTTTGGACTTGGCAATCTTCCGAAGAAGATCCTGTTAAACGGTGCAAAGCTTCTGACCATAGGCCATATGAAGGCTGACGAACTGGTTTCCATGTATAACAATTACGTTGGCGACTGGGGCGGAAAGTCCACGGTCTATAAGTTTGAGGCGATAAAGGACGGAAAGGTTGTTCTTACAAAAACTTACGCACCTACAAAGGGCGTTCATATCCTGGCGGAAGCGGATCACACCGATCTTGTGGAAAAAGAAACCTACGATGTCTGCGAAGTGCGCATCAGGATAGTGGACGATTTCGGAAATCCCGTGTTCTTTTTCCATGAGCCCTTAAGCTTTGAGGCGGAGGGACCGGTTAAGATCATCGGAGAAAAAACCATCGGTGCAAAGGGCGGTATGGCAGGTGTTTATCTGAAAACAACGGGAAGTGCGGGAAAGGCCGTGCTCACCGTAAGAAACGCGCAGTGTGACGATGTAAAGCTGGAATTTACGGTCACGGTTTAGGAGGCAGATGTGGAAGAAAGATCAAAGGTTATTTTCGGCAATGTAATGCCTGACAAGGTGTACAGAAAGGCCGTTAAATCAAAGAAAAAATTTGCAAAGAAATTCGGTGACGATTCCAATGCGGATTATCCCGTAAAGCTTGAAACAAACGCATATATAGGCGATTCCCTGGGAGTTGTAAACGTTCTCGTGGGAGACCTTGAATCAAATGCTCACTACAAAAAAGAGGCGGATCTTCCCGCACTTGAATGGGACGAGGAGAAGGGCATCATAGTAGGAAACATAAGGATGGGATTCGGTCACTACCGTATTTCAATGGCCATTGCCTCCGCTGCGAAGCATATGGGATACACACCCTACTGGATGGACTTAAACTCATATAAGGAGACCACCTGTACCAAGGTCATCGGCGCTCAGAACGATCTTTATTCTTTGGGATCGCGACTTTCAAAGATAGGTCTTTTCAACAGACTTGTATGGGAGCCCATGAACTATGAAGGCTTCAGAGCTCTTTCCTACAATGCGGCCGATCAGAAGAACGCGGAACTCATGGCACCTGTTTACAGGAACGTTCCCAAGGATATCCCGGTTGTGGGAACCCATGTATGGCCCGCTCAGGCCGCTATACATGCGGGAATGAAGAACGTGGTAAATGCCATCCCCGATAACTGGCCCATGGCCCTTCACTTTGCCGTGGGTGCTGTTCACACGATCCAGTGTAAGAACGCATATCAGGGTTACAGGATCGCAAACGGAATGAACAAAAAGGCAGTCTGCAATCCCATGCCCGAAGAAAGTCTTGTTTATACAGGACATTATATCGATCACGAACTTGTTTCCAATATCGAAGCGGACTGTGCTGCAAGGATAAAGCGTAAGGAAGAAGGAAAGCCCATGCGTTTTCTTCTTACTATCGGAGGTGCGGGCGCCCAGAAAGAGATCTTTGCTGCGATAATCAAGTACCTCATTCCTTTCATAAAGGAGAAAAAGGCGGCTCTCTACGTTAATGTCGGAGATTACAAGAATGTATGGGATGCTCTTATCGAGGAGATCCCCGAAATGAAGGCTCTTTCAACCGAGCATTTCGACAACTGGAAGGATACGGAGAGCTTCGCAGAGTCGGCTCTTGACGAGAATACGGAAGTTACGGGAATCCACGGCTTCTGGCACAGTAACATTTTCGAGGCTGTTTACTGCACCAACCTTCTTATGAGAAGCGCGGACGTTCTTGTTACAAAGCCTTCGGAGCTGGCATTTTATCCCATTCCCAAGCTCTTTATCAAGAGAGTCGGAAAGCACGAGATGTGGGGTGCCATCCACTCAGCCGAGGTTGGAGACGGAACCCTTGAGTGCAGGGATATACCTCATACCCTTCAGATGGTGGATATCTTCATGAATTCATCAAACGAGCTTAAGGATATGTGCGAAAGCATCATAGAGAACAAGAAAGCCGGTCTTTACGACGGAGCATATAAAGTAGTCGAACTTGCAATGGGACTGAAAAACAGAAAATGATACCAGGGAGGAGACAAAATGATCTCAGAAAAAGCTAAAAAGCGAAATTTATGGTTTTACCCCATGGGAACCGTGGGACGTGACATGATCTACCAGCTGTTCAACAATTACATTTACACCTTTGTTCTTTTTACAAGACAGCTCACCGCAGCGCAGCTTCTTGCGATCACCGGAATCATGGTATTTGCCAGAGTATTCGATGCACTGAACGACCCGCTCATGGGTAACATCATCGAAAGAACAAGAACAAAATGGGGCAAATTCAAGCCCTGGCTGCTTATCGGTATCTTAAGCACATCGGTTGTTGTTTCGTTTATCTTCAACACCAGGCTTCAGGGCTGGCCCTTCATCGTGGCATTCGGCATAAGCTACATTATGTACAGCGTAACCTACACAATGCACGATATCTCTTACTGGGGCATGGTTCCTTCATTAAGTGAAGATGCAAATACGAGAAACCAGCTTACTTCCAGAGCGTCTCTCTTTGCGGGAATCGGTGTTCTAGCTTCGGTTCTTTTGATCCCCATGTTCACCACAGGTGACAAGGCTCTCGGCGGAAATGCAAATTCCGGATACGGATACGTTGCCATAATCTTCAGTATCCTGGCACCTTTGTTCTTAGCCGCTGTACTTCTCGGCGTTAAGGAAGACAGATCCTACGAATCCGAGCCCGCACCTAAGGTTTCCTTTAAGAAGATCATTACGACATTTACAAAGAACGATCAGTTAAAGTGGATCGCCCTCATCTTTGTTATTCAGCAGATCGGTAACAACATCGTTATGGGCGGTATCGGTTCCACATACATTTACTTTGACTACGGTTACGACGGATCCAAGTATTCACTGTTTTCAACCATCGGCATGATGGCAACGGGTATCCTGATGCTTCTTTATCCCGTGCTTTCAAGAAAGATCAACAGAAAGCCCCTTATGAAGTACATGACCATCATCGCGGTATTTGGTTATGCACTCATGTTCGTGCCCGGCCTTATCTTCCCCGCCGGAAGCTTAAAGTACTGGACACTTACCATCGGATACATGCTTTCAAATGCAGGTCAGTATTGTTTTTACCTTGTAATGATGATTTCAATTTTCAATACTGTCGAGTATAATGAATTAAAGTTCGGAACACGTGACGAAGCCATCATCACTTCCTTAAGACCTTTCATCACAAAGCTTTCGAGTGCGCTTGTTATTGTGATCACAACGGTTGCCTACCTGATCTTCAACGTGACGAACCTTACAAACCGGATCTCCGATTACGAGCAGCAGGCTTCCCTCGGTACCATTACATCCGAAGAGAAGGGCGTACTCATCAATCAGGTCATCTCAAATGTTCACAGCGGACAGACAACGGGACTTTTAGTGTTCATTACAATTATCCCCTGTGCACTGATGGTACTTGCATACTTCCTCTATAAGAACAAATATACCCTTGATGAGGCAGAGTACGAGAGGATCGTTAAGGAGATCGAAACAAGAAAAGCAGAGAGCAAAACTGTATAAAATGATCTATTTAAGACTGAGCGGAGGGTTATATGATCTTACATTCTGATGCAAGATTTTCACTGAACACGGAGAATACGTCCTATATACTTTATGTAAACCACGATAATCTTCTCGAGCATATGCACTACGGTGCAAAGGTCCTTATTCCCGAGGATGTTACGGAGTCCTTTAAGGCCATGCAGGAGAAGATAAGCCACGGAAAAGGAACCTCCGTATGCTATACAAAGGAATCAATGTCGGTACTTGAGGATATGCTTCTGGAAGTATCCTCCCAGGGAAAGGGAGATTACAGGGAACCGTTTGTTATGTTAACTTATGCCGACGGATCCCGCACATCCGACTTTGTGTATGATTCCTATGAGATACTTAAGGAGTTCACACCTACAAAGGGGCTTCCCTGCTCCTATCCCGGAGATAAGGGGGACGATCCCGAGCAGATAAAGATCGTTCTTAAGGAGAAGCACAAAGCCGTAAAGCTTGAACTCATCTACACCGTTTATCCCAAGTGCGATGTCATAACAAGAAGGGCGGTACTGATAAACGAGGGCGAGGAAGAGGTTTACATAAATCGTCTCATGAGCACCCAGATTGATTTTGACGACAATGATTTCAAGTTCATCAACTTTACCGGAAACTGGGGACGTGAGATGGTGAAGACCGAGACAGTGATCGAGCACGGCATGTTCGTAAATCACACCACCACCGGCGTTTCTTCAAACAGGAACAACCCCTTTGTAATGCTTGCAAAGACCGATTCCGGAGAAACTCACGGAGAGGTTTACGGATTTAACCTTGTTTACTCAGGCAATCACTATGAAGCTGCGGAAGTCGGAGGATTTTTTAAGACCCGTTTTGTTTCCGGTATCGATCCCACGGATTTCTCATGGCTTCTTAAGAAGGGAGAGAGCTTTGAAACTCCCGAGGCCATAATGACCTATTCCGATAAGGGTTACCGCGGAATAAGCGAGCACATGCATGCGTTCATCAAGGATCATATTGTCCGCGGAAAGTTTAAGAACGCGCAGCGCCCCATTCTTGTTAATTCATGGGAAGCAGCATATTTTAACATCAACGAATCGGCACTTTTGGGTCTTGCAAGAAAGTCCAAGGAAGCGGGAGTGGAACTCTTCGTAATGGACGACGGCTGGTTTAAAGGAAGAAACAACGATACCACTTCTTTGGGCGACTGGGTTGTTGATAAGAAGAAGCTTCCAAACGGTATCAAAGGTCTTTCCGACAAGATCCACGATATCGGCTTACAGTTCGGTATCTGGGTGGAGCCCGAGATGGTAAACGAGGATTCAGACCTTTACAGGGAGCATCCCGAGTATGCCCTCACCATTCCCGGAAGAGAGAATTCTCTCGGAAGAAATCAGATGCTTCTGGACCTTACTAATCCCGAAGTCGTTGAATATATAAAGAACGCAATGCGCAATGTCTTTAAAGACAACGGCGTTGACTACGTTAAGTGGGATATGAACAGAATGTTCGGTGATGTGTGGTCGAAGGTCCTTCCATGCGAGCGCCAGAAGGAGACGATGCACAGATGGTACCTTGGCTTGTATGACATTATGTCAACCATCATGGCGGAGTTTCCCGACATTCTTTTTGAAGGATGCGCTTCCGGCGGTAACCGTTTCGATCCCGGTATCCTTTGCTATTTCCCTCAGATCTGGGCAAGTGATGATACCGATGCGCTTATGAGAACAAAGATCCAGACAGGCTACAGCTACGGTTATCCCATGTCGGTGGTAACAAGCCATGTTTCCGCATGTCCCAACCATCAGACCTTAAGGAACACTCCTCTTGATACGAGATTTAACATAGCTGCCTTCGGACTTCTGGGCTACGAACTTCATCTCGGAGAGTTAAAGAGCGAAGAGTATGAAGAGATAAAGAAGCAGATCGCTACCTATAAGGAGTGGCGTGACGTATTCAAGGACGGAGACTTCTACCGGGCCGCCGACGATCAGTGGATGGTTGTTTCAAAGGATAAGAAGAGAGCCGTTACCGTTATCTGGAACGAACTGGTTCAGCCCAATGACTTTTACAAGAAGTTACGTGCGGTGGGACTCGATCCCGAAACCTATTACCACGTATACAATGTAAGGCTTAAGTTCAATCTTAAATCCTTCGGGGATCTTGTAAATCAGGTGGCACCGATCCATGTTAAGAAGGACTCGCTCCTTCACAACACTCTTGCAAGGTTCATCAAGCTTGACGGAGAGGTGGAGGATTACGTTGTCAGCGGATCTCTCTTAAACAACGCAGGCATAAAGCTTTGCCAGGCCTTCGGAGGAACGGGCTTTAACGAGGAAACGAGAATGTTCCAGGATTTTGCTTCCAGAATGTATTTCTTTGAAGCAGTTGAATGATATGTCATACCCCGCGTTCATCGCGGGGTATATTTGATTTGCGAAAATGCGTATATTGAAGTATTATTAAGAATAACCCGTATCAAAGGGCATTTTATTTTTCTGAGGGTCTGTTATGGGATTATTTGATCAGATAAAAGAAGAAATAAAGATAATAAGGGAAAGAGACCCGGCCATCCACTCAAATATGGAAGTCCTTCTTTATCCCAGTTTTAAGGTGATGTTAAGCTACAGAAGGGCTCATAAGCTTTACAAAAAGGGTCATTATTTCTGGGCCCGTTACATCTCCCAGAAGGCTGCAAGAAAAACGGGTATCGAGATCCACCCCGGCGCGGAGATCGGAAAAGGCCTGTTCATAGATCACGGAACCGGTGTTATCATCGGTGAGACCACCATCATAGGCGATAACTGTACTCTTTATCAGGGTGTTACCCTGGGAGGAACGGGAAAGGAACAGGGAAAGCGTCATCCCACTCTCGGAAATAATGTCATGGTAAGCGCGGGAGCCAAGGTTCTGGGTTCCTTTAAGATCGGCGATAATTCAAAGATCGGTGCGGGTGCCGTTGTTCTTGAAGAGGTTCCGCCCTACTCAACAGTTGTTGGTGTTCCCGGACGGGTTGTCAGAAGGCTCGATCCCAATGCGCCTCAGGACGATCTTAACCAGGTCGACCTTCCCGACCCTGTAAGAGAGGATATCACGAACCTCCAGCAGGCCAATTCGGAGCTCATAAACAGAGTCCTGGATCTTGAAGCAAAGTACAAGGAGCTTAGTAAGAAGCTTGAACAGTGATCTTTTAAAGAATATTGTTGATGCCTTTTCGCTTGACATGATCCCGCCGGAAGAAACCGCGGCACTGACCCTTGCGTATATCGGCGATGCGGTCTATGAAGTCATCATAAGGACCATGGTCATAAGTCATGCCAACAGGAGTATCAATTCAATTAACAAGGAAAATATAGGTCTTGTAAATGCCAAAACACAGGCTGCGCTTGCGGATGCACTTGCAGAGACTTTTACCGAAGCGGAGACAGCCCAGTATAAGCGGGGCAGAAATGCCAAGTCACAGACTTCGGCGAAGAACGCAAGTGTCGGCGACTACAGAAAGGCCACGGGTTTTGAAGCGGTCATGGGATATCTCTATCTCAAAGGCGAGACTCACAGGGCTGTTGAGTTATGTAAACTTGGGCTTGAAAAGACCGGCAGATTGAAAGAGGATTAATGCAATGGAAATAAACGAATCTCATATAGAGGGCAGAAATGCGGTAATAGAGGCCTTCAGAAGCGGCAAGACCGTTGACCGTCTTTTTATTCTTGACGGATGTCAGGACGGCCCCATACAGACCATAAAGCGTGAGGCAAGAAAGCAGGATACGGTCATTAAGTATGTTGCGAAGGAAAGGCTGGACCAGATGTCTGAGACCGGCAAGCACCAGGGTGTCATAGCGGTATGCGCCGCTTACGACTACTCCGAGCTTGATGACATCTTTAAACTGGCAGAAGAAAAAGGTGAAGCGCCTTTTGTTTTTATACTTGATAATATTGAAGATCCCCACAACCTCGGAGCCATAATCCGTACCGCAAACCTTGCGGGAGCCCACGGTGTCATCATTCCGAAGGACAGGGCAGTGGGACTTACATCAACGGTTGCAAGGACATCCGCGGGGGCTCTTAACTATACTCCCGTTGTAAAGGTTACCAATCTTTCAAAGACCATTGAGGAACTTAAGAAGACCAGAAACATGTGGTTTGTCTGCGCCGATATGGACGGAACCACCATGTACGATCTGGATCTTACCGGTCCCATGGGACTTGTCATCGGTAACGAAGGATCGGGAGTCGGAACGCTTGTTAAGAAGAACTGCGATTTCATCGCTTCGATACCCATGAAGGGTGATATCGATTCGTTAAATGCTTCCGTAGCCGCAGGCGTTCTTGCTTACGAGATAGTAAGGCAGCGTATTAAAAAGGGATGAACGAGTGAATACAGATTTTGAAGCCTTCTCCGATGAGGAACTCATCACCCGTTTAAGAGACGGGGAAAGGGAGATAGAGGTTTACCTGTTAAATAAATACAAGGGCCTTGTAAAGAAGGTTGCCAGCTCCATGTACATATTCGGAGCCGAGCCCGAGGATCTTATCCAGGAAGGGATGATAGGGCTTGTAAATGCCATGAGGGATTACGATCCCGGTCGTGATGCAAGCTTTTTTACCTTTGCGGAGCTTTGCATTTCAAGGCAGGTCTATAATGCGGTCACGGCTTCCGGCAGAAAGAAGCATGCGCCCCTTAATACCTACATTTCCTTATATTCGTCGGAAAACGACGGGGAAGATGCACAGCCTCTTATGGAGGTTCTCGGAGAGGATTCAGGCAATCCCGAGAAGATACTGATAGATAACGAGACCGTCCATGCAATTGAAAACTTCATAGAGAACGATCTTTCAACCTTTGAACGACAGACGGTGGAACTGTACCAGACGGGAATGGGTTATGCAGACATAGCAAGGATCCTCTCAAAGGATGAAAAATCTACGGATAACGCACTTCAGAGAGCGAGAAACAAACTTAAGAAATTTATAGAGGACATGAGGAGGGAATAAAAATGAATTTTAATGACCTTACGGAAAAATTAACCGACCTTACGGGAAAGCTCATCAGCAAGGGAAAGAACACCGCTGACATTCTTTCCATCAAGGGCGAGATAAGCACCTGCGACAATGTTATCAACCGCTCATACGCAGCCCTTGGCCGCAAATACTACGAAATGTACATGGAAGGCGGCTATGACGAGGCTTTTGCCAAGCAGTTCAATGACATAAGGAACGCAAAAAAGGCCAAGAAAGAACTGGAAGAGAAACTGGAAGACGCAAGGGCAAACTAGATCGGAAACAAAATATGGTTTACATAAAAGTGGCACAGAAAAGGACTTTTTCTGTGCCACCTGTCATTTTTAACGAAAATTCGAGAAAAAATTTCTTTTCTTTGTGAAAAAAGATGATATAATTATGTTAATATGCAGAAGGAAATTGGGGCGGGCACGTGAAAAAAGACACCATAGATTATGAACGCTGGAAGCGTATTATAACCATAACTCAGTTTGCCATCGCGGGGATGATCTTTGTTACGGAAGTTATCGGGAACATCCTTCTTTACGTCACGCGATCTCAGGGCTACGGTCCCGATACCATAGTCATCAAGCTCTTAAGATATCTTGTTCTTACAACTGCCATTAACTTCATATCCATCTTTGTCGGGCAGTACATCATCCGAAAATCAAAAGATTATGAATTGCATAAAAACGTACTGATAATCGTGTGCATCATTATCTGTACCAATGTGGCATTTTCACATTATCAGTTTGCTTCTACGTTATGTATCTTTACGATGCCGATCATCGTAAGCATTCTTTATGAAGACAGAAAGCTTACTACAAGGGCATTGCTGCTGGGACTTGTGGGATTTACCATAGCAGTGGTTGCAAGGGCGCTGGATCCGGGATATAACACGGATATCGGTCCCGAAGCTTCAATAGCATTCGCTTTTAATGTCGGCATTTTTGTTATCTGCAGGATCATTCTTGATACACTGGCAGAAAGGCGTGAAAGGCTTAATGAGGCATTGGTGGATGCGGAGAAGTCCAAGTATCTTGACAGAGTGGACGCCATGTCATTCCAGATGCTCCGTACCCTTGCACAGGCCATCGATGCCAAGGACAGATACACAAACGGTCATTCCTTCCGTGTAGCGGAGTATTCGGTCATGCTGGCAAAGGCAATGGGCTATTCAAAGACGGAACAGGATATGCTTAGGCGCGAAGCCCTTCTTCATGATATCGGAAAGATCGGTGTTCCGGACTCGATCCTCAATAAGCCGGGAAAGCTTGACGAACTTGAATTCAGTGTAATGAAATCCCATACCACCGTGGGATCGGAAATACTTGATAACATGATCATGATCCCCGGCGCAGCTGCCGTAGCGGCTCACCATCATGAAAGATACGACGGTCACGGTTATCCCGACGGACTTGTGGGAGAGCAGATACCGGAGCATGCTCGTATCGTCGGAATCGCCGATGCATATGATGCAATGAGCTCCGACCGTATCTACAGAAAGAAACTTACCAAAGGTCAGATCAGGGAACAGTTTGACAGAGGAAGGGGGTCTCAGTTCGATCCGAATCTTCTTAATATCTTTCTTGAACTTTTTGAGAGGGATGAGCTTCTTATAAAAGCTTCTCCGGAACTGGAGGACAACGTTGAGTATGCATCCGTTGAAAGCGTGGCTGTGGATCTTCAGAGATTCATTGACGAGCTGATAACCGGAGAAGGCTACAATGGTGCAATGTCCGTCGATCACCAGGATTTCTCGTTACTGTATGAATATGTCAAGAAGATGGGAGAGCGGTACGGACATACCTTTGAGATCGTGACCATCACCGCAGCACCGAAGCCTGACTTCCCCATAAGCGACGATGACCTAGAAAGGGCATCGGGTGTCATGGAACTTGCGGTAAGGAAGAATATCAGAGCTGTCGATATTTATACACGTTACAGCCGTACACAGCATGTGGCGATCCTGATAAACGCAGGCACGGACAATATCGATACCATAGTGCAGAGAATATTCAGTGATTTTTATAAGATGTTTGATACGAAGGGCTTCGACCTTTCCTATGAAACGAAAAAACATGAATGATGATAAACAAAAGACGTTCGGCGATGTTGCCGAACGTCTTTTTGCATATATTAAAGGGGAAATACTGAAATAAGCAATATCAAAGTGCGGTATAGCCGCCGTCAACGGGAAGAATGACACCGTTAACATAGGTGCTTAAGGAAGAGGAGAGGAAGATAGCTGCAGTATCAAGCTCACCTTCTTTACCGTAGCGGGTCAGGGGGATCATTGTTTTTGCATAATTCTGGAAGAACTCGCTGTCTAAAGTCTCCTTGGTAAGAGGAGTTTCGAAATAACCGGGGCAGATGGCGTTGACATTGATGCCCTTTTCACCCCATTCGCAGGCAAGCGCTCTTGTAAGGTTTACAAGGCCGCCCTTTGCAGCGTGATAGGGAGAAGCGGGTGCGATCTTATTACCCACAAGGCCGTACATGGAAGCTATGTTTATGATGCGGCCGTACTTGGCAGGAAGCATTGCCTGATTTGCAACTTCCCTTGCTACCTTGAAGGAACCGAAGAGGTCGATCTTCATTTCGTTGTCAAACTGCTCGTCGGTAATTTCCTCAGCGGGAGCAACCGCGCCGGTGCCCGCATTGTTTATGAGAATATCGATCCTTCCGAATTTGTCCATTACTTCGCTTACAGCGTCATGTATCTGTGCTGTGTCCGTAATGTCGCAGGAGACTCCGATGGCCTTGACACCAAATTCCGCTTCTATGGATGCGGCAACTTCGTCAACAAGGTTTTTTCTTCTTGCGAGAGCGACAATGTTTGCGCCCTGGTTAGCAAGGGCCTTTGCCATTTGGACTCCGAGACCTGTTGAAGCGCCGGTAACTACGGCAACCTGACCGGTAAGATCAAAATAATTTATAGACATTTCTTAAAACCTCCATTATATTTTTTTGTTTTTGTGCAAGATTTAACAAATTCTGTGTAAGCGCTTACATAACTTTTCTTTACAATAATTCAGAGTTTTGCTTTTGTCAATAAAAAAATTCTAAAGAAATAAAAGTTATGTTTTTAACAAAGTGAAAAGAGCGGATGAAACTCCGAAAACAAAAGAATAACAGATACGCCCTCCCCCTAAGTACGTATACTCTTTTAATATACCATTAACATGGAAAATGTACAATATTTATGCTTTTTGGCGCACATTAGGAGGGGAATATGAAGAACGGTGCGGAGAGTGACATTAGCAGGCTTCTGAAAGCGATGGATGACTTCGGAAACGAGAATTTCAAGCCCATCGACAGGGAGGAATTTGACGACCCGGAGGTTGCGGATGCCTTCAACCGGATGCTTGATAAGCATGTAAAAAGAAACAACCATTACCTTGCCAGGATAAACGAAGCGCAGTTAAAGATCGCCGACAGCTCCTGCTTAAAGGCAATGCTTGAACAGATCGCGGCTTTGCAGGATGTGGCGAAGAGTATTCAGGATTCAAGGACGGGAATAGAGAGCGGAGATCTTTCTTTAAGAAACTCAAACGGCGAATTCATGGCCCTTGCCTATCAGATCCGTGATTCCTACGAACCCTGCCTTGTTCAGATGAGGCAGACGGAGAAGATCCTTGAAAGTATAGATATTCCCGGCGAAGACAGTGCTCAGATGAAGCGAAATCCGGAATTCTGGGCTGCAATAGCGAAACTCAAAAAGTATGTTTCACAGATAAATATCCGAATGGAGAGTATAGGAAGAAGAATGGATTCCATGCTTTCGGATGCGGAGATAATCTTCGATGAATCGGATAAGAAGATGCTTTTGAGCAAGAAGTTCATGGGAAGCGTAGACCGACTTACCGAAGGCTACAGAAATCTTTCGGCGGAGTGCCTTGATACGGGACGTCACCTTTACAAGATATCAAGAGAAGTGGATAATGCAAGAAACGACATGTTCAGACATAATTCCGCTCCCACGATGCATGACGATCTCTGTGTCTTTGAAACCGATCATGTAACTCTCACCTGGCGACTCTACAACAACATGGTGGAATTCGAATCCCTTCGCCTGACGCAGCTTAACAATCCCACCGAGTGTAAATTCGGCCGTTGGGTATCCGAAATGACGGATGAAAGAATAACCGGGTCCGAGGCTTTCAAGAATGCCGTTGAAGCTCATTTTGAACTTCACAAACTCGCGGTGGAATGCTTCGAAGCAAAGATGGAATACAAGATGAGCCTCGCAAAGCAGCGCTTCGAAGAAGCAATGATGGCTTTGAAACGGTTCCGCAATGCCTTAAACGATCTGCATTCGTATTTTAATACCATCGGCATTACGGAAAGAACCGACGTATTCAAATATAAAGAACAGGAATGATAAAAACAGCGACCGGTCAGGCACCGGTCGCTGTTTTGTTTTCTTCCCGGATCTTCCCTTTGGGAAGCCAGGTCTTTAATTTATCCGACAGGATATTCAATTCGATAGGTTTGGCAATGAAATCATTCATTCCCTCGCTTAAGAACAGCGCACGCACCTCATCCACCGCATTTGCGGTAAGGGCGATGATGGGAACATCGGACATTTCCGGATGGAAGCGCCTTATAAGGCGGGTAGTGTCCACACCGTCAAGCTCGGGCATCATGTGGTCCATAAAGATCAGATCATATTTGTTGTTACTGATAAGCTCCATGGCCTCTTTGCCCGAATAAGCCCTGTCGACTTTGGTCTCGAACATTTCAAGCATCTTCTGTGCGACGCGGAGATTGACTTTGTTGTCATCCACAACAAGTATCTTTGCATCGGGCGCGGAAAATGCCGCTTTCTTGGAAGGAACAGCATCCTTTGCGTTTGGTAAATCGCATTTTATTTCAATGGATTCAAGGGCCTTAAGCGGACAGAAGGGTTTCTTTACCACGACGATCCGCGGAATGTCCTTCCAGGGTTCCCCCTCTGTAAAGGGCTCCGCAAGTATCCTTGGCCTTATTTCTTTGTAGCGGGGGGCCGACAGATCGATATCTTTAAAGATGCCTCTTTCCAGACTTCTCTCGTCCGTGAAGAAGAAGCATTTTCTCATTTCGTGATCGGCAAACCATCTTTCAAACAATCTCGGCGCAGTTTCATCATAAACAAAGGAATCCACCGCAACGTTCTCCATATCAAGGATATCCCTGAAATTGTGAGCAACATGGGAATTTGAGAAGAAACCGATGACAGCATAGTTCGAAGGATTTTCTATCTTTGCGAAAGGTGCACGTTCTGCAACTCTTTGCGGGATTTCAAGCGTGAAGGTACTGCCCACACCGTACGTACTGTCCACGTCCACGGTTCCGTGCATCAGAGTCACCAGCTGTTTTACTATGGCAAGGCCAAGACCGGTGCCTTCAACATTTCTGTTTCGTTTACTGTCAACCTGGGTAAAGGAGCGGAACAGCTTGCTTCTGTCCTGGGGCTTTATTCCGATACCCGTGTCGGTGACTTTGGCGGAAAGTGTCACATGGTCGTCATCAAGGGGAAATGCTCGGATGCTGACCTTTATATAACCCTTGTTTGTAAACTTAACCGCATTGTTACATATGTTGACAAGCACCTGCTGTATCCTTGAGGGATCCCCGTAAAGATATCTGGGGGTGCTTGGATGAATGTCAAGAAGAAAAGCTATCTCGTTTTCTTTTCCGCGAAGCCTGTTTGTTATTATGTTTGTAGAGTTTCGAACAAGAAGGGCCAGGTCGTAGCGATCCTCGAATATGTCCATCTTGCCCGCTGAGATCTTTGAGTAGTCAAGGATATCGTTGACTATATGAAGAAGGGACTGGCCGGAAATACGGATCTGGCTTACATATTCCTGAGCCTCCGGGGACATTTCCGCCTGAAGGGCTATATCGGCCATTCCGATGACTGCGTTCATGGGGGTTCTGATCTCATGGCTCATGTTGGCCACGAAGTCATTCTGCATTCGGCTTGCGCGGGCCAGTTCCTTGGCGGCTTTATCCATCTGAATACGGCTGGTTGCGGTACCTGCAACGATGGCAGCAACGTCGTAAAGGAATTTTGCGGCTTTTTCAACGGATTCGATGGAGCAGACAGGTGTTTTTTTTGCGGCCTTCCACAATTTCTCGGGATCCAGCATGAGTTTTTTGGCAAGGGCCTTGATGCGTTCTTCTTCCGGAACGTACTCAAAGACCATGCCTCCCACAAGGCATGCGATTATTTCACCGTCGATTATGATAGGAGCCGAGAATTCGATCAGGCCGTCGGTAGCAAAATAATAGGTACCGTGACCCAAAGAAGCCGCTTCCTTCGCACCGTAGATCCTGCCGTGGGTGCAAAGCCGCTTGAAAGAGCCGGAACTTGTGGATAAAAGGTCGCAATAATCAGAGCTTCCGGTGGTTCTTGAAAGCCTGTTTCCGTCCATATCGATTGTGACCGATGACATTCCGGTTATCTCCGAAAAAGATTCCTGCATCTTTTGAAGTTCCGCCGGATCCAGCCATTCGATAAGTTCCGAATATCCGATCATGCAGTATTCCCCTTTTTAGTAGAAAGATTATATACCCTTATTGTTACAGGGGAATTAATGTCGCGAAATAAACTATTATTTTTCTTTTTATGGAAACTCTATTGTTTCAAGGCAGTTTCGGAAACTCGGCTTTTTAAGCGGATTTTGGCCGTTTTTTATACTGGAAAACCCTGTTTCCGGGTGTTATTATCAACTTGTGGAACATGTCCACGATCAAATGTATAGGGGTGAACAAATGAAAAAAGAAAACGCACTTTCGGCGGAGAAAAGGCATCTAAAGGAGCAAAAAGAACTTGCTTCTTTGGAGCGGAAATCCGCTGCATCAACAAAATTCCTCAAATATGTGGGGCTTGCGCTGGTGATCCTTACCGTGGTCTATATCGCGGACGAGATCGCATCGAATCTTTATGACAAGATAAAGCCTTACATGATCTTCGACCTTTGCAATATAGGTTCTTTTTCCACGGCCGACCCGGAATATGAGGGTGCCATAAGTAAAATGGCCATTGCAACGATCCCTACCTATATCCTGACTTTCCTGCTTCCGCTTTACAAAATGCTTCCCGACAAATTCGGAAGAAAGCCTTTCCTTGTCATCAACACACTGGGAATGGGGCTTGGAATGCTTCTTTGCATGATCGCAGGAAACATTTACTGGTACGTTATCGGAACTGTGGTAACAACTTTCTTTACACCAAACGATATTCAGGTGATCTACATCATGGAAGTTGCGCCTCAGAAACACAGGGCGAAATTCTGCTCCATAACAAAGGGTATCGCGCTGATGTCGGTTTCCCTGATCGGAGTTTTAAGGTCGACCTTCTATTCGGAAACAAATCCCGAAAGCTGGAGAATGGTATTCCTGATCCCCGTTCTTGTTACATTGGTTATCGGTGTTTCCTGCATTCTTCTTACTCACGAAACGCCTGCGTATATCAAGCAGCGTACGGACTATTTAAAGAAGTCCGACGAAGAACGTGCAAATGACGAAGCGAATAAGAAAGCCGAAGCTACCGGCTTTTTGCCCGCCTGGAGATACATTACCCACAGCAAACAGCTCAAATGGGTGCTCATCGTTATGTGTATCTTTGAAGTTGCCGTAGGTATCAAGGGTTACGAAAACGAGACCCTCATCGCCTTCGGACATCTTGAGAACATTAACCTCTTCCTGATCATAGAGCCTCTGGTATATGCGATCTGCGCATTCTTCTCAGGCTTCCTTTCAGACTGGATGGGAAGAAAGAACTCCTGCCTGCTGTTTGCAGTTACCTGTATCCTTGGACAGCTCGCATTTATTCTTCTTGCAAGAAACGGAGCAGGTATCGTTGCAATCTCCATAGCAAACGGTATCTTCTACGGAGGATTGTGGTCCTTCTCGGATTGCCTGTTTTTTGTTATTCCCGCGGAATCTACGCCCACCCATATCAGATCTTCCGTAACGGGCGTGATCACCTACGCAGGCGGTATCCAGATGATCGTTTCCATGATCCTTGGTGTGATGTTCTCAAAGATCGGATCTCAGAATGTGAGCCTCCTTCAGCTCTTTACCTTCATCCCGATCCTCGTCATCGCAACGATCCTGTTTGCGATCAACATAAAAGAAACCAAAGACGTGGATATCACGGATGTCGAAAAAGCAAACCTGTAAAAACAAAACAGCGACCGGTGCCTGACCGGTCGCTTTTTTTATTTTTTGAAAAAAATTTCAAAAATCCCGCACATCTTATATACTTAATCCGTCTAACAGTATGAACGAGGTAATCCATGGATATAGAACAGTACTACGACAAGATATACCGGTATATCTTTTATAAAGTAAATAACAGGGCATTGGCGGAGGATCTGACGCAGGAGACTTTTCTTAAGTTTTTGAAGTCGGAATGTGAGGAGCCGGAACGTTTTCTTTATACCATCGCAAGAAATCTCTGCATAGACGAGTACAGGCGTATAAAGCCCATGACGGTGGAAGATGAAGAGGCGTTAAACGTATCGTATGAGTTTGAGGACGATCTGGTGACAAGGCAGGCGATACATGAAGCACTTGAAAGGCTTGAGCCGGAAGATCGGGAAATGGTGGTATTGAGATTCGTAAACGATGAACCCATCGCCGAGATCGCAAGGATCTGCAAAATGTCGAGATTCGCGGTCTATCGGAGACTTAAAGAAGCCAAAGCAAAGCTAAAAGAACTCTTGGAAAGGGGGAACGGCTGATGAAGGACAGAGAACTTAAAGACGCACTGAAAGCATACGCGGGTACGCCCGATCCTTTCAGAAAAGACGCATTTATAAGATCCGTAGCGGAAAAAGAAAAAAGAAAGCGTGCCACGATACCGGCACAGATATTTGTTCAGGCAAGGTACATCAGGGTTTATGCCTGGCTGACTGCGGTAGTGATCGTTCTTCTTCCGCTGTTTGAAGCGAGCGTGAAATTCGCACCCCTCTTCAAAGTGGCAGCGGATGTAATGCCGTTTCTGGCAGGTCTTGGAGTTATAGAGGCAATGCGCGCCGAAGCCCACAACATGGCGGAACTTGAACAGACCACACTTTTGTCGGCAAAAAGCGCATTCTTTGCGCGGATGATCCTGATCGGAGCAGCCCAGTTCGCGGCGATCCTTGCTGCAGCGGCACTGTTTTCGAAGGGTGAGGCAGGCAGCATGCTGACTGCGGGAATTAACCTGATCCTGCCCCATTGTGTAACAAATATCCTTTGCTTTGTTCTTGAAAGAACAAAATTCGGCAGAGAAAATGTCTGGTCATGTTTCGCGGTTGCAGCGGGAGTCTTTCTCTTAAAGCTGATCGTTGAAACGACTGCGGCCTCGTTCACGCCTGACAACAGCCTTTTGCTGTTATTAACCGCGGTACTGATCGTAATAGAAATAGTTGAATTTAAGAAGACTGTAAATACGGAGGAACTGTCATGGAACTGATAGCTGACAGACTTACAAAGCAATACGGCAGCAAGATCGCCGTAGACAGAATGAGTTTTGAACTTAAGAAAGGTGTCATCGGACTTCTTGGCGCAAACGGCGCAGGAAAAACAACACTTATGCGCATGATGTGCGGTATCCTTTCTCCCACAAGCGGAGAACTGTCCTATAACGGCCTTTCCGTTACAAGCGAAGAGTACAGGAATGTCCTGGGATATCTTCCTCAGGATTTCGGATATTATCCCGAGTTTACGGGAAAGGATTTTCTTATGTATTTTTGCGCCCTTAAGGGCCTTGATAAAAAGGCTGCAAAGGCAAGATGCGCAGAACTCCTTGATCTTGTGGGATTAAAGGACGTGGCCGGCGTGAAGGTTAAGAAGTATTCCGGCGGAATGAAGCAGAGACTGGGTATTGCCCAGGCCCTCATCAACCGCCCCGAGGTGCTGATCCTTGATGAGCCCACTGCGGGCCTTGATCCTAAGGAAAGAGTGCGTTTCAGAAACCTTATCGAGGAACTTGGAAAAGAATCCATAGTGGTCCTGTCCACCCATATCGTGTCCGATGTGGAGCATATCGCCGACAGGATCATCATGATGAAGAGCGGCCAGATCATCTGGCAGGGTTCCTGGAAGGAATCCGACGGAAGCCTTGAAGACTTTTATCTGAAGGAATTTGAGTAGGAGAAGGGGAAATGAAAAAGAAGAATCGTTTTTTTGCTTTATACGGATTTGAACTGCTTAAGATACTGAAAAACAAAGTAGCGATGATCACTTTGGCGGTGATGTTTGTTTTTACATTTATACAGGGTGAATTTGAAGTAAGAGGAAATATAGATCCGGCGGATCTGCCCGCCTATCGTGAAACCGACGGACAGGTCATAGATGACGCATTGATCGGTGAAATGCTTGCGGCAACGGACGATTACGGCAACCTTACAGGTGCTGAGGACCTTAAATACACGGATGTCCGTGACTGGGTCGGCAATGTAATGGAAAGAAATGCCAAATTCAAAAATGTGCCGGCTTTCGAAAACGTGGATGCAAAGCGGGTCTACAGCGAGAGAGAAGAGCTTATCGAAGCGGGTTATGACTCTTTAAAACTTACGGAGAGTGAGAAGGAGTACTGGCGGGAAAAAGAAAAAGACCTGGGAAAACCTTTTGTAATGTATGACAATACGGTTTCCTACGGTGTGACGGAAGGAACTTCAAATTACGGAATTTATATGATCATTCTGATCGCTACGGGGATCGCTTCGGTATTTGCCATTGAAACGCAGCGCAGGACAGATCCCATGATCAGATCGGCAATAAACGGCTCCAAGGAACTGTATCTTGCGAAAGTCCTGGCGGGGATGACGTATGTAATGGCTTCTCTTGCAATGGTGGTGTTGGGATTTTTCTCCTATGTGGGCCTTGTGTGGGGATTCGTGGGAATGAAGGCAAAGATCCAGATCACCTATCCTCTGGCGGTTGCGGATATGACAATGTGGCAGGTAGAACTGGCAATACTGGCATTGCTTATCACCTTCAGTTTTCTTCTTACGGCGGTTGCACTTTTTGTTTCGAATGTAACAAGAAACGGCGTTGCAACAATGGCCATAGTCATAGGCGGATCCTTCGGAATGTTTATCATTTCTACAGTTGTGCCCCTTGAGCAGAGGGTACTTTCACAGGTGACATCCATATTGTCGCCGGCGATCATCTCACCCCATGTGGTGTATGATTATCGACTGATAAAACTGGGGACCATGCTTACCGAGTATCAGGCTGTTCCGATAATATATGTATTGCTTGGTATTGTTTTTATCGCTGCAGGATATTGGTTTTATTCAAGATATGAGATAAAGAACAACTGATCCGGACATCAAAAAAGGACTTGGGAATCGATCCCAAGTCCTTCCTTTTTGTTATCAGATATTTGTGAACTTCTCGACTTCGTCCTTCAGACTGTCGGAGATGCGGTTGTTCTTTTCGGCTTCTTCGCGGATATCGCTCATGGAGCAGGATAACTTGGTGGCTTCATCAGCTACCATTGTAATGCCGGAGGAGCTTTCGGAAACCGCACGGTTAACGTTGTCAACGCTTGTGGAAACTTCCGTAAGGGTGGAAGAGAGGTTCTGGGAGTTTTGCTGGAATTCACCGAGGATCTCTCGCATGCTCTCTGCATCCTGATAATACTGTTCGGAGTAACCTACAAACTGCTCATAATCATTTAAGACGGTCTCGTCGATGTACTGAAGGATCTCGTCAGCGTTCTGGGAAAGGAGAGCAACGGCTTCATTTACAAGTCTGCTGATGGACTGAATGTTGTTTGCTGCCTTTCTGCTGGAATCTGCCAGGGTTCTGATCTCATCCGCAACTACTGCGAAGCCCTTACCTGCTTCACCTGCACGGGCAGCTTCGATGGAAGCGTTAAGTGCAAGGAGGTTGGTCTGACTGGAGATGGAAAGGATCTCTTCGGTAAGATTGTTGATCTTTTCAACGTTCTTACTGCTTTCGATGGCTTCGTTAAGGTTGGCCCTTCTTTCACCGATCATCATCTCGGCGTTCTTCTTGTTGGTTACGGACAGGCTCTTGACCTCGGTAGCACGGCCCTGAACTTCACCGACGAAACTGTAGCCTTCGCTGACACGGCCGCTCATGTTTTCTGCCTGCTGGGAAATCTCGGTTGCGCTGTGAAGAAGCTGTTCAACCGTGTTGTTGATCTCCTGCATGTTTGCCGCAAGCTCTTCCGAAACTGCGGAAACATTTGAAGTGCTGTCATCCGATACAACGATCTGATCGTTGAGTCTTAATACGGAATCGTTGAGGTTGCCGGACTCTTCGCGGATCTTTCTTATTACATTCTGCAGCTGATCCATGAATGCGTTTATACCGGTAAGGAGCTTGCTGATCTCGTCATTGCCTTTGATATCAAAGCGTTTTGTCAGATCGCCTCTGCCTGCGGAGATACCGGATATGATCTCTGTCATTTCATCGGCTGCCGCTACTGCGGGTCTGATGATGTTCTTTAACACGATCATGATCACGACAGCAACTGCAAGGAATAACGCAACGAAGATTATGGTAATGGTTCTGAGAGTTTTGCTTATTGCATTTACTCTTGCGGTTGCAGCGGCAACATTGGCGTCGGATGCTTCTCTTATGGTGTATTCGCCGAGGACTCTCGTTGAAATCTGAGATACGGTTCCGTCTTCCTTCTTTTCGGTAACGTATGCGCCGTCTTTAAAAACGTTTAATGCAAATCCTTCAACGTAACGTGACATGGTAGCCATGTTCTGCGCGTCGATCCACCACTGGGAGGTGATGTTTCCGGATTCGTCATATGTGAGGCTTCCGTCTGCGTTGTATTCTTCAAAGAGCTTTGTATATGCATCAACAATATATTCCGTAGCTTCTATGTAACTTAAGATCGACCAGTTCAGCATGAGTGCTTCGGCCTGTTCATCGGGCAGAGTATCAAGATATCCGAGAACATCGCCTTTTGCTTCGATCACTGTGAAAGAAGCGTCATAAACATCGGCGTATTCGGTCTGTATCTTCTTGAGTTCGTCAACGGATGTGGGGTACTTATCGTTGTACATACTCATAAGTATGGGACGAAGTGACTCAAGTGATTCGGACATGAGTTCACATTCCTGAATACCGGAAACTCCGTAGATATAGCCCATAAAGGAATTGTTGTCTCTTGCGAAATCCTTCATCTGATAGACTCTTTTTACAAGTGACTGAACGTTAGTGCTTATGATACCGATGTTCCTTTCGATCACAACATTTTCTTCCGCAAGCTGATCTGCTGCGTCTCCCAGTTTTTTGACGTTTGTACTTACAAGGTACATACAAACAACAAAGATCACCGGAAGAAGGATTACCAGACTCATGATCTTGGCAGTTATTGATTTAAACATGCAATTGTCCTCCAATGAAAAAATATGGTCGTTTTTGTTACCAACATTTGATTTATAACACATGCATGTTTAAAAAAAATTAACCGAAAAGAGAGATTTTTACAAAAAAAATTACAAGTAGAAACAAAAAACCGTGAAAATATACGTCAGGTACATTTTCACGGTTATCAGAAAAAGCTGATGACGGGAATCGAACCCGTGACCTCCGCCTTACCAAGGCGACGCTCTACCGACTGAGCCACATCAGCACGCAACCGATATATTATCACGGGGTCAGATAGTTGTCAACGGGAAAAAGCAAATAAATTTTTATCGATTCCTTATGAGGATTTTAAGAATTATTCTTCTCAACAGGTGTATGATTTGGTATAATGTATTGAATTGTGGGTTTTTGTCTAAAAAATTCGGTACATCGTGTTTTGATGATGAAAAATCGCGTTCGAAATGAAAGGAATTTACAATGAATTACGGCAGAAACGGTATAACAAAACGTAAGATAGATTTAAATGCCAGAGGACCGAAGTGGTCGAGAAAATTTTTGCTTTTGCTTCTTGAGGCATTCTTTGTTGTTCTTATAGGTGGCGGTATAATCGCGGCTGCCATGGGGATCGGAACCTTTAAGGGAATACTGGATTCGGCTCCCGATATCACCAACATCACGGTCACACCTTCCGGAAGGTCTTCATTTGTTTATGATACCGACGGCAAGCAGATAGCCAAGCTGGTTTCGGCAAATGCAAACCGTATCCCGGTTTCAAGCGAGCAGATATCGGATGATGTGAAGCATGCTTTCGTTGCCATCGAGGATGAGCGTTTTTACGATCATAACGGTATCGATATCCAGGGTATCCTCCGTGCGGGCTTTTCCGCATTGAAGAGCGGACATCTGGGACAGGGCGCAAGTACCATAACCCAGCAGCTTCTTAAAAATAATGTATTTACCGACTGGACCAGCGAGAACAGCGACGTTGAAAAGGTAAAGCGTAAGGTTCAGGAGCAGTATCTTGCGATCCAGCTTGAAAAGAAGATGACCAAGGACGAGATCCTTGTAAACTACTTAAATACCATCAACCTCGGTCAGAATACACTGGGTGTACAGGCGGCAAGCTTAAGATATTTCGGAAAGAACGCTTCAGAACTTGGCCCTTCCGAGGCTGCGGTAATCGCAGGTATCGCCCAGAACCCGACGAGATACAACCCCATCATCTATCCCGAAAACAATGCGGGAAGACGTGAGGACGTTCTTGAGCACATGTATGTACAGGGTTACATCACGGAAGAAGAATACGAGAGGTGCCTTGCGGATGATGTTTACTCAAGGATAAAGACAGTCAATGAGGAGCAGACAAGCACTGCAAATACGGTTACTTCTTATTTTGTAGATGCTCTTACCAAGCAGGTAAGACAGGACCTTTTGAATGCCGGCTACAATGAGAACCAGGTTTACACCTTAATGTACAGCGGTGGTATCAAGATCTATTCCACTCAGGACTCAAAGATCCAGAAGATCGTCGACGAGGAGATAGCCAACGAGGAGAATTACCCCGTTCTTAAGTATCTTTTGAACGATTACAGATTAACGGTCCTTAAGGCAGACGGTTCATTTGAGAACCACAGCGCCGAAATGTTCAAGGCATATTTCAGACAGCAGAACGCAAGCTTCAACATGATGTTCTCAGAGCCTCAGGAAGCTTACGATGCAATAGAGGAATACAAGCAGGCGGTTCTCATGGAAGGCGACGAGGTGTTCGCCGAGAGCGAGCCCGAAATATTCGAGGAGCCTCAGATATCATTTTCGCTTATTGAGCAGTCCACGGGTAAAGTCGTTGCAATAAACGGCGGACGCGGACTTAAGGATAAGAGCGCAAGCTTTAACCGCGCGACTCAGGCAAAGAGACAGCCCGGTTCCTGCTTTAAGGTACTTGCGTCCTTCGGTCCCGCAATCGATGCCAAGGGAATGACCCTTGCTACCGTATTCAACGATGCTCCTTTTAACTACTACAACGGAACCCCCGTAACCAACTGGTTTGGTAAGGACGAATACAGAGGATTAGTTAACATAAGATATAGTATCGAGCAGTCCATGAACGTTATCGCGGTTAAATGTATCACCGTCATCGATCCACAGCTTGCTTATGAGTATCTTATCAATTTTGGATTTACAACCATTTACGACAGTAAAGTCGTAAACGGTCAGATATATACGGATATCGGGCAGCCCCTTGCACTGGGCGGTGTTACGGATGGTGTTATCAATATCGAACTTGGTGCCGCATACGCAGCTATCGCCAACGGAGGAATCTATCAGGAGCCCATCTATTATACGAGAATAGAGGATGCGGACGGAAATCTCATCCTTGATCGCACCGCAGTTCAGGAGAAGCATCAGGTACTGCAGGAAACTACGGCTTTTCTTCTTACAAATGCAATGCAGGATGTTATCACAAAGGGTACCGGTACTTCCGCAAGGTTTTCAGGAATGTCTATTGCCGGTAAGACGGGTACGACTTCCGATCAGAAGGACGTCTGGTTCTCAGCTTACACACCCTATTACACCGGAACCAGCTGGGTGGGATACGACAACAACCTGGTAATGAAGGATGCGGAAACAAGGCCCGTAAGGGGAATCTGGAAAGCAATCATGGAACGTATCCATGAGGATCTCCCCGATATCGGATTTGAGGTTCCTTCAGGTATTGAAAGATGTACGGTCTGCAGACAGTCGGGACTTCTCCCCACTGCCAACTGTACGGATGTTTACAGCGAATATTTCACAAAGGATACGGTTCCCACGGAGACCTGTAACGTTCACTTCGTCGGTCGTATCTGTGCTATAGATCATCTTCCCGCAACGGATCTTTGTCCTTTTGCTTATGAAGGCGTGGGACAGTTCATTCCGCCCGAAGATGAGGCTCTTTTACAGGGCTCGACGGCACTTGGCGACAATGCCGCTCTTGATCCTTTGCAGGCGGGAACGATCCATACGGCGACACCCACCGGCGGAAAGTGCCAGCACAACGAAGCATGGTTTGCACAGCCCGGCTGGGAAGACCTGTATTATCAGCAATATGCGATATACGAGGCATTCCTGCAGAGTCTGATGAACCCGCAGCCCAATCCCGAAGGGGAGTAAAAACAATATGAATGAACCCTATACCATTCTCCTTGAAGGCGGGGAGGCCGAGACGGAGTTAAAGAAATCCCGTTTCATAGCCCATGTTACTCCCGTCTCGACGGAGGAGGAGGCACAGGCCTTCGTTACATCCATGAAAAAGCAATATTACGACGCAAGGCACAACTGTTATGCCTATGTGATCGGAAAGGACGCCGACAAGGTAAAATATGCCGATGACGGCGAACCTGCCCAGACGGGAGGCCTTCCGATCTACAATGTCCTTAAGGAAACGGGCGTAAGAAATGCGGCCATCGTTGTTACCAGATATTTCGGAGGAACCCTTCTGGGAGCGGGACCTCTTGCCAGGATGTACGGCGAGGCTGCGAAGCTCGGTCTTGAAGCATCAAAGACCGGGGTAATGAAATACGGTATTTCGGCAAACGTGAGATCCGATTATGCCGACGGCGAGAAATTAAGGCGGCATTTTGAAAAACAAAAGGTGGAAGTGGTTAACATAAATTACGACGCCGAGGTTTGTTTTTTCATTAGATGCGGATTTGAACGATTTGAGGAGATAGAGAGGGATGTCATTTCAATCACGGCATCCAAGGCTTTGATCGAGAAAACGGGAGAAGCCTACTACTGCGAGGAACAGTAGTTAACATAACATTTTTGAAAGGCAGGTGATCTTAAATGAAGAGTTCGGACCATATATCCTCCGATAACCCCGTCCCCGTCGCGGGACAGCCATATTTAAAAAATAAGATCACAGGATTGGAGAAAATGCTATGGAAGAGATCATTGAATTATTGGAGACCAAGCAGTATACCAGTCTTCGCCAGAAGCTGACTGATTTAAACGATGCGGATATCGCTGCGGTTTTGGAAGAACTGCAAAAGGAGGACATGCTGAAGGTCTTCAGGATTTTGCCCAAAGACACTGCGGCCGATGTATTTTCCTACCTTGAAGTGGACAACCAGCAGACCATCATCACATCCCTTTCGGATTCCGATGCTGCCGGCATCATAAACAACATGATGGCCGACGATGCTACGGACCTTTTCGAGGAGATGCCCGCAAATATCGTTAAAAAACTTCTTGCCAACGTAAGTCCTGAGGCAAGACGGGACATTAACCATCTTCTTAAGTACCCCGAGGAATCCGCGGGAAGCATCATGACCGTGGAGTATGTGGACTTAAAGGAAAACCTTACGGTAGCCCAGTCACTTGAGAGGATAAGAAAACTGGGAATCGATTCCGAAACCATCAATGTCTGCTACGTTCTTGATGCGGGACGTCACCTTGTGGGAACCGCCGCATTGAGATATCTTTTGTTAAGCGACCCGGATGCGATCATCGGCGAGATAATGCATGAGAACGTCATCTCGGTCAACACCCTGATGGACCAGGAAGATGTAGCAAGACAGTTCCAGAAATACGACTTTACATCGATGCCCGTTGTGGACAACGAGAACAGACTCGTCGGTATCATCACCGTCGATGATATCATGGATATCCTTGAAGAAGAGGCTACAGAGGATATTGAAAAGATGGCAGCTATCGTGCCTTCCGACAAGCCCTATATGAAGACCGGCGTTCTGGAGACCTGGAAAAAGAGGATCCCCTGGCTACTTCTTCTCATGGTTTCCGCAACCTTTACGGGAAAGATCATAGAAAGCTTCGAAGAAGCATTGGGTGCATTGCCTATCTTAACGGCATTCATCCCCATGCTCATGGACACCGGCGGTAATGCCGGAGGTCAGGCCAGCGCCACCATCATTCGTGGACTTTCCCTTGAAGAGATAGGGTTTAAGGACCTTTTCAAAGTAGTATGGAAGGAGTTCCGGGTAGCCATTGTCTGCGGTGCGACTCTTGCGGCGGCTAACTTTGTGAAACTTCTTGTTATAGACAGGGTAACCATCTGGGTTGCGGCGGTGGTATGTATGACCCTTGTAGCGGCTGTTGTTATTGCCAAATTCATCGGATGTCTGCTTCCCATGCTGGTCAAGCGCATCGGTTTTGACCCGGCAGTTACCGCAAGCCCCTTCATTACCACCATCGTAGATGCGTTATCACTTTTGATATATTTTTCTTTTGCAACATCGATACTTGGAATCTGACAGACAGGAGTATAAGATATGGATTTACGTGTTTCCCCCATGGGCTGGAACAGCTGGGACTGTTACGGTGCCGCAGTAACCGAAGAGGTAGTCAGAAAGAACGCCGATTACATGGCAAAGTATTTAAAGCCCTTCGGCTGGGAATATGTTGTTGTTGACATTCAGTGGTATGAGCCCGCTGCGGACAACAATGAGTATCATCCCTTTACGGATATGTGCATGGATAAGTACGGGCGTTTCATTCCTGCACCAAACCGTTTTCCCAGTGCCAAAGGCGGAAAGGGCTTTAAGCCCCTTGCGGACTATGTTCACTCACTGGGACTTAAATTCGGTATTCACATAATGCGCGGTATTCCCAGACAGGCCGTTCATCAGAATACGCAGGTTTATGGAACGGACAAGACAGCCAGAGAGGTGGCAAAGACCGCCAGCATCTGCTACTGGAACACCGATATGTACGGTCTCGATCCCAACAAAGAAGGCGCAAGAGAGTACTACGACAGTATCTTTAAACTCTATGCATCATGGGGTGTGGACTTCATCAAGTGCGATGACATCTGCAGAGAGCTTCCCAGAGAGGAAGAAGAACTCAAGATGCTGAGTGATAGTTTACATAACTGCGGAAGGGATATGATCCTTTCCTTATCTCCCGGACCCGCACTTCTGGAGAAATCCGAGTTATACAAGCAGTATTCGAACATGTGGCGTATAACCGATGATTTCTGGGACAGATGGGATCTTCTCTATGCCATGTTTGAACGTGCGGAGAAGTGGTGTACTCACACAGGCTATGGTAACTGGCCCGATGCCGATATGCTTCCCGTAGGTGCATTGAGACAGTGCTACGATGAAAACGGCTGGACAAGATTTACAGAGGATGAGCAGATAACCATGATGTCTCTCTGGTGCATCTTCAGAGCTCCTTTGATGATAGGTGCCGAGATGACCAAGAACGATGACTTTACGCTGTCCATCCTTACAAACAGAGATATACTTGACATGCATGCCGATGCCCGCAATTCCCATCAGGTATTCAGAAAGACCGTGGGAAAGAACGAATTAATCCTTTGGGTAGCAAATTCCGCAAAGGGCGGAACCTATGCGGCACTCTTTAATGCCGGGGACAGAAAGGGATCCTTCGAGATCACAAACAATGACCTTGAACTGGAGAGCATCCCTGCAGGGCGCGAACTCTGGAGCGGAAAGCTTACAAAGAGCGGCATGATCCTTAAGGTTTCCATACCTGCTCACGGTGCAAAGGTTTTTTATTTCGAATAAAGAAGATTGGACGATGCTAAATGAACATTGCGGAATTATTTAAACATAAAAAGGCGGTATATTCGCTGGAGGTATTCCCTCCCAAGAAGGCGGATTCCATCGATACGGTCTATAACACCTTATACGGCTTAAGGGGTCTTCCCGTGGATTATATTTCCGTAACCTACGGAGCAGGGGGCTCAGAGGTTCAGCGCAGCAAGACCGCCGAGATCGCATCCCTTATAAAGAAGGAATACGGTATCGAGCCCATAAGCCACCTTACCTGCGTAGGCTCCACAAAGGAGGAACTCAGGGAGACTCTTGAAAATCTCAGGAATATCGGAGTTTGGAACATACTTGCCTTAAGGGGAGATCTTCCCGCAGAGGGAACCCCTGTTATGGCATTTTCCCATGCAAACGAGCTTGCTGCCTTCATAAAGGAATTCGATCCCGCATTTAATGTGACGGGTGCATGCTATCCCGAGTGTCACGTGGATGCGGCGAATCTTGATGAGGATATCGAGAATCTTAAGAAGAAAGTGGATGCGGGCGTAAGTCAGCTTACAACGCAGCTTTTCTTTGACAATGAGATATTCTATTCATTCAGGGACAAGGTTGAGAAGGCCGGCATTACGGTACCGATCTCTGCAGGAATAATGCCCATCACAAAGAAGTCTCAGGTTGAGAGAACGGTTGCAATGTGCGGAGCCAGCATTCCTCCCAAATTTGCCCGTCTCATCAGCAAATATGCGGATTCTCCCGAAGCCCTCAATCAGGCGGGACTTTCCTATGCGGTGGATCAGATCACGGATCTTGTGGCCAACGATACCCGCGGAGTGCATGTATACACCATGAACAATGTTGATACCGCAAAGTATGTGACACAGGCAACCGAAAGCCTTTTCAAGGGCGTTAATAAGGTTTGATAAATGACGGAACTTACATTTGAGAATGATAAAAGCGAGGTACTCCGTTATTGCGGGTACAGGCGAGGGGTCGAACTTACGGAGCTTACGGACGAGATGATCCGTGACGGAATGGAAACAACAAACCGTCTTGCCAGGATCAGGTCCTACTGGCGTCTCTTCGATATTGAGAAATGCGAGGAAGGCGTAGCTTTAAAGGGCACCGACGTGGTGTTTAAAGGACAGGGAATCTCAAGACATTTAATGTGGGATAAGCAGGTTGTTCTTATGTGCATCACCATTGGCCCGGAATTCGACAGAGAAGTAAAAAGGGTAATGCTCGACGATGCAGCAAGGGGAATGATCTTAAATTCCTGCGGAGCGGCACTTGTCGAGAAAGCCATAGACGAACTGCAAAAAGAAATAGATACACAGCTTCCTTCAGGTCATACGGGGGATCGCTACAGCCCGGGATATGGGGATTTTCCCATCGAGCAGCAGGATGATTTCATGAAACTCCTTGATATGACCAGAACCGCCGGGATCAGGTTAAACAGCAGCTATCTGATGAATCCGGAAAAAAGCGTAACTGCAGTGGCAGGAATAAAGGATTGAGCATATGGAATATTTTGACAGGATAAGGGTACTTGACGGAGCAATGGGAACACAGCTTATGAGCAAGAAAGCTCCCATGGGAAAGGTTCCGGAAGAGTTAAATATCACCCATCCCGAGATCGTTCAGGAAGTACATAAAGAATATATTGAGGCAGGATCCGATGTGATCTATGCTCATACTTTCAGTGCAAATGCTTATAAGCTGCGTGACAGTGAGTATACCCCTGAGGAGCTTGTTACCGCTGCCGTTAAGAACGCAAAGGAGGCAGTGGGAGACAAGGATGTAATGGTCGCAGCTTCCTTCGGTCCCATAGGTGATATTCTCGAGCCCTTCGGCAATCTTAAATTTGACGATGCTTACGATATGTACAAAGAGATGATGGTCGCAGCTGAGAAGGCGGGGGCTGATCTTTTTGTTCTTGAAACACAGACGGATCTTTTGGAGGTTAAGGCGGGAGTCCTTGCAGCCAGGGAAAACTGCAGCTTACCTATCTGGGTAACGATGACCTTCGAAGCCGACGGACGTACCTTTACGGGTGTTCTGGCAGAGGCTATGGCAATCACCCTTGAGGCCTTGGGAGTTGATGCGATAGGTGTCAACTGTTCTTTAGGCCCCAAGGAACTTGTTCCCATTGTAAAAAGAATGCGTGAAGTCTCGGACCTTCCGCTTATCGTAAAGCCCAATGCCGGCTTGCCCGATCCCGTCACCAATACATATAACCTTAAAGCAGAAGATTTCGCCGAGCAGATGAGGGCTTTCATGGAAATGGGCGTTTCCTTTGTCGGCGGATGCTGCGGAACCGATCCCGAATACATCAAAGGATTGGTTAACATAAGAAATGAATATAAGCCTGTGAAATCTGAAAAAGGTAAGAGACCATACCTTTCCAGTGCCAGAGCTTATGTTAACATAACTCATGTAAATGTAGTGGGTGAGAGGATCAATCCCACAGGTAAAAAGAAATTCCAGCAGGCACTTTTGGATCATGACCTTGATTATGTCATGAACCAGGCTCTTGAACAGGTTGGAGCCGGAGCCACTGTTCTTGACGTTAACGTAGGTATACCCACAGTTGATGAAAAGGCTCTGATGATTGAGGTTGTCAAAGAACTTCAGACCATGGTGGATACACCTTTACAGATCGACTCTTCAAGCGTGGAAGCAATCGAAGCTGCCCTTCGCATATACAACGGTAAACCCATCATCAACAGCGTAAATGCCGATGATGAAAGGCTTGATGCCATCCTTCCCATTGCGAAGAAATACGGTGCGGCGGTCGTAGGCCTTACCCTTAACGAGGAGGGCATTCCTCAAAAGGCAGAGGAACGTGTTGAAATGGCCCGTCATATCGTGGAAAAGTGCGATGAATACGGCATTCCCAGATGTGATATCTATATAGACTGTCTTACCCAGACCGTAAGTATTGCGGAAAACAGGGCTGAGGATACACTTGATGCCATCAGGCGCGTTAAATCCGAATTCGGTGTAAAGACCGTTCTCGGTGTTTCAAATATTTCCTTCGGTCTTCCGAAGCGCGAATTCATAAATACAACTTTTTTGACACTTGCAATGTATGCAGGTCTCGATCTTGCCATAATAAATCCCAACAATGCGGCAATGATGGGGGCTTTCGATGCATTCCTTACACTTTCCGCAGTAGATCCCGGCGGAGCGGCTTATGCCGAGAAATACGCCGTTATCGCAGCAAGGGAAAAGGAACAGGCAGCACTTATGAAGACTGTTGCCGATGCGGGGGCCGCAGCGCAGCCTGCACAGGCTTCCGGTGACGGACTCGTTCCCGGAACCATCCTTTATGACGTGTGCAAAGGCCTTAAGGATTCCACCGCAGAGGATGTGAAGAAGCTTCTTGAAACCAAAGATCCCATGGAGATCATAAACGGAGAACTTATCCCTGCCCTTGACAAAGTGGGAGAGGATTTTGAGAATCACAGATCCTTCCTTCCCCAGCTTCTTTCTTCTGCCAAGGCAGCCGAAGCGGGCTTTGCCGTTATCAAGGAGCACATGGCGAAGAACAACGTGGGTGAGCAGATATCAAAGGGACGTATCGTTATCTGTACCGTAAAGGGCGACGTTCATGATATCGGAAAGAATATAGTCAAGACCATTCTGGAAAATTACGGATTCTCGGTGCTCGATCTCGGCAAGGACGTAGCGCCCGAGACTGTAGTTGAGACCGTTAAGCGTGAGAATATTAAACTCGTAGGCCTTTCCGCACTTATGACCACCACGGTTGCATCAATGGAGGAGACCATCCGTCAGCTTCGCGAAGCGGGATGTGATTGTAAAGTATTTGTGGGAGGAGCTGTGCTTACCTATGAATATGCCATGAAGATCGGCGCAGACTACTACACAAAGGATGCAAAGGAAGCGGCAGATCTGGCTAAGAGGTTCTTCTCGTAGAGGAGGAAATTGATGAACAAACAAAAGGAACGAAAGATCAGACGGATAACGAAGATACGCATATGGCCCCGTGTTTTGGGTGCCCTGTGCGTTTTTCTGCTGTTTCATGTGCTTTTGGTAGCTCTTGTGCTGGCTTATGCATCATCGGTGGCATCCTCCAAGATCGAAAACATGATGTCTGACTGCTCAGAAGTGGCCGATTATATGGATTCCTTCGAATACGGTCTTAACGACAACCGGTTCGGAGGACTGATGCAGATAAGGCCTGAGATCGTTTCGGCGGGATATCTTGATGAGGATTATAACGTTGTTTCTTCTTTCGGAAAAAAGAGCGTTGATACCACGGAATACGCTCATCTTGCAAATATAGAAAACGACCTGCTGGATGCGAATGTTTATGTAGAAAAGGCCGGTGCCCACTTTTTTTCATTCGATGGTGCTGATATCGAAATGAAATCCGAACAGCTGCTCTTTGACATAACCGTTTCTGAAGTAAATAATGACGATGCAGATTGGTTTAATATACTGGAACTTGCAAGAAAATCTCCAAAGGAATTAAGAAGCCGGGAATTACTCGGCACAAATGTGATCTTTGTTTTTGAAAATGATGTGAAGGACGGTTATTCCGTTATAGTCTACAGATTTCGATTTGTTCCGATGGACTTCATTTCCATGCTGATATTCGTGATCGCATTGATGGCAGTGTTCCTGTTACTGATGCTTTATCAGCTGTTTTCTATCATCAGACTGTTCATGGATAAGCGTACCGCTTATGACGCACTGTATACGGATATGGTTACCGGCGGAGGAAACGAGCTTTCTTTTTACAAGGATGCTGAAAAGATCCTCAGGAAAAACAAAAATACGCCCTATGCCATGGTCCATTTAAGACTGGAAAAACACAAGGGTCTTCTTGCCTGCTATGGTGTCAAGTGGGTTGAGGAACTTGACGAGATGATCTATGAGACCATCAATAAGACCTTAAAGAAACGCAAAGAAGTACATGCAAGAATGAACAACGGCGATTTCGCCGTTCTTATGAGATATGAAGACAGCAGTAAGTTAAACGACAGGGTAAGGAGTCTCATGAACAGCTTATCCGCCGAGATAGTGGACCAGAAGCTGTTCTTCTCCGCAGGAATATGCCCCGTTTTATATTACAAAGACGACGTAAAGAGCCTTTACAACAACGCAAGCCTTGCCAGATCCTATGTTAAGGACGAAAACGCAGAGGAGATCAAGTGGTACAACAAGGAGATCGAAGACGAGCAGTTATGGGAGCGTAAGGTCGAGGGCGAGATGGAGAATGCCATGCAGACCGGCCAGTTCGAGATGTTCTTACAGCCCAAGTACACAACCGGCGGAGAGGTTCTCGGAGGAGCGGAAGCTCTCGTTCGCTGGAGACATCCTCAGGACGGACTCATCCCTCCCGGAAAATTCATCCCCATCTTTGAAAAGAACGGATTTATCCTTAAGCTTGATGATTATATGATCACGGAAGTGGCAAAGACTCAGGCCAAGTGGCTTTCCGAGGGCAAGAAACTGGTACCGATTTCCGTTAATGTTTCCAGAGCCCATTTCATGAAGAAAGACATTGCTGAGCATATCCGTGACATCGTTGACCGATACAATGTACCTCACGAAGTAGTTGAGCTTGAACTTACCGAGAGCGCATTCTTTGATGATAAAAAGACTTTGATCGACGTAGTTCGGAAGATGAGAGAGTACGGTTTCCCCGTATCCATGGACGATTTCGGATCGGGTTATTCATCACTTAATTCCCTTAAGGAGATCCCTCTTGATGTACTCAAACTCGATGCTGAATTCTTCAGAGGAGAAGACGTCGGCGACCGTGGTCGTCTGATAGTCAGTGAGATCATCGAACTTGCCAAGACTTTGGGCATGCATATAGTGGCCGAAGGTATCGAAACCCGTACACAGGTGGATTTCCTCAAAGACCTCGAATGTGATCTCATCCAGGGCTATATCTTCGCAAAGCCCATGCCGATCAATGAATTTGAGACTAAACACTTAAATACATTAATGGCTTAGTTATTCAGAAAAATTGAAAAAAGCAGCGCATACATAGATGTTTTACTCTTTGAACGGGTCCTGTCACGCAGGTAGGCCAGTCGGTCAGACAAGTTCACGGTTTGAAAACCAACCGTTCTCAACTCCCTTGGTGACCTACCTGTCGTGCCACCCGTAACGGATGGGTATTTATTCTATGTATGCGCTGCTTTTGTTTTTGTTGATCTATCTAAAGACATTGATTATTGGTGCAATTGCATCGGATACTTCCTGAAGATTTTTTGCCGCTTCGTTTAATGCTTCCATAGCATCTTTGATCTCATCCACATCAACAGAGTTGATGAGCTCCTCAAGCCCTTCGAAATCCAGGTTCTTCAGTGCTTCGGTATCGAGGCTTTCCAAGGCTTCTGAAATCTTTTGCGTGTCGATCTCGCTCAGGCCTTCAAGCTCCTCGGTCATTTCCTGAATCTTTGCAAAATCCACTTTTTTAAGTTCCTCGGCTATGGGCTTAAGACTTGCTGCATAACTGTAAGTTTTGTAGCAGATAAAACCGAAAGATGCAAAGAAGAAAACTACGATGGAAATGAGCACGATCAACAGTATACGGTTTATTTTTAACTCTTTGGCAAGATTGTCCTGTTCGTTCATGATAAAACTCCTCCTATAAATATGAGTGTATTTCCCTTTTTGCCGAAAGTCAAACTTGATTTTTCGGCATTTTTGTTGATTTTTCTATTGTGGCGGGAAAAATCGGGTGATATACTTTCAAAGTTGATTAAATGGGCATTTTAGAAGAATAAGGAGTTTTCATGATTCAGAAGAGAGAAGACATTCGTAACGTAGCGATAATTGCACATGTAGATCACGGTAAAACAACACTGGTTGATGAGCTCTTAAAGCAGAGCGGCGTATTCAGAGCCAATCAGGAAGTTGCCGAGCGTGTAATGGACTCAAACGATATCGAGCGTGAGAGAGGAATAACCATCCTTTCAAAGAATACGGCGGTTGAGTATAAGGGAACGAAGATCAATATCATCGACACCCCCGGCCATGCTGATTTCGGCGGAGAGGTTGAGCGTGTTCTTAAGATGGTAAACGGCGTGATCCTTGTGGTTGACGCTTTTGAAGGTCCCATGCCTCAGACAAAGTTCGTTTTAAGAAAGGCAATGGAGCTTAAGCTTCCCGTTATCGTCTGCGTAAATAAGATCGACAGACCCGAGGCACGTCCCCAGGAGGTTATCGATGAGGTGCTTGAACTTCTGATGGACCTTGATGCAACGGATGAACAGCTTGACTGTCCTTTTGTTTTTGCATCCGCAAAGGCAGGTGTTGCTTCTTTGGACCCTGAAAAAGAAGGAACCGACATGGCTCCCCTGTTCGATACCATTATAGATTATATCCCTGCTCCCGAGGGAGATCCCGAAGCAGGTACACAGGTGCTTATCAGCACCATCGACTACAACGAGTATGTGGGTCGTATCGGTGTAGGTAAGGTTGATAACGGAACGATCTCCGTAAACCAGGAAGTGGTAATCGTCAATCACCATGATCCCGACCTTTGCAAGAAGGTTAAGATCTCCAAGCTCTACGAGTTCGACGGACTTAACAAGGTTGAGGTAAAGACAGCTTCCATCGGTTCCATCGTGGCAATTTCCGGTATTTCGGATATTCATATAGGAGATACTCTTTGTTCTCCCGAAAATCCCGTGGCAATTCCTTTCCAGAAGATCTCGGAGCCTACCATTGCGATGCAGTTTATTGTTAATGATTCGCCCCTTGCAGGACAGGAAGGAAAGTTTGTTACCTCAAGGCATTTAAGAGACAGGCTTTTCAGAGAGCTTAATACCGACGTTTCTTTAAGAGTAGAGGAGACAGAATCCACAGATGCCTTCAAGGTTTCCGGTCGCGGTGAGCTTCACCTTTCGGTCCTTATCGAGAACATGAGACGTGAGGGTTATGAATTTGCCGTAAGTAAGGCTGAGGTGCTTTACAAGCAGGATGAAAACGGAAAGAAGCTTGAGCCCATGGAGCTTGCTTATGTGGACGTTCCCGAGGAATTCTCAGGTACGGTCATCGAGAAGCTTTCCATGAGAAAGGGTGAGCTTAAGGAGATGGGACATGCCAGCGGCGGATATACCAGACTTATCTTCTCCATCCCTTCAAGAGGACTCATCGGATACCGCGGAGACTTTATGACAGATACCAAGGGTAACGGTATCATGAACACCATCTTTGACGACTACGGCCCTTATAAGGGAGATATCGCGTACAGAGCACAGGGTTCCCTTATCGCATTTGAGACGGGAGAGTCCGTAACCTACGGTCTTTTCAATGCTCAGGAAAGAGGCCTTCTCTTCATCGGGCCCGGCGAAAAGGTTTATTCCGGAATGGTCATCGGTCAGACCGGTAAGAGCGAGGATATTGAGGTTAACGTATGCAAAAAGAAGCAGCTGACCAACACCCGTTCATCATCTGCCGACGAAGCATTACGTCTTGTACCGCCCAAGATCTTAAGCCTTGAGCAGGCTCTTGATTTTATTGATACCGACGAACTTCTTGAGGTAACTCCGAAGAACCTTCGTATCAGAAAGAAGATCCTCGATCCCACACTGAGAAAGAGAGCTTCCTTTAAGAAATAAGGATATCATCCAAGATATCTGTTCAATATGACTTCCAAAGCATCGGTCTGAATCGGCTTCGCAATGAAGCCGTTCATACCGATCTTTTTAAATTCATCTTCAATTCCCTTTATGACATTGGCAGTGCAGGCAACGATGACCGTAGCTTTGTTGGGATTATCGGAATCCTCTCTGATGGCCTTTGTCGTATCCACACCGTCCATTTCGGGCATCATATGATCCATGAAGATCAGATCGTATTTTTTTTCTCCGGTGATCTTAACCGCATCGGAGCCGCTGTAGACCTTGTCTGCGATAATATCGTATTTCTTTAAGAAGGCGCAGAGCACCTTGACGTTGACCTTATTGTCGTCCACAACAAGAACACGGGCATCCTTATAAGATGGACGTGGCTTTGAAGCATCCTCCTTGGAAGAACTTTCCGTGTCTTGTTTGATACCGTAGAGATAGAAAGGGGTATATTTCGCAACGGTTATGTCGCCCCTTTCTTCGAAACCTGCAAGGGGAGTGGGATCCTTTATCTTTTGTTTAACCGAGAAGTAGAAGACGGAGCCTTCACCGTAGGAACTCTTTACATCGTAGGAACCGTCGTTCAATTCAATGATCTGCGCGGCAATGGAAAGGCCGAGACCGGTTCCGACTATGCGTCTGTTGATACCGGTATCCACCTGACTGAAGGGCTTGAAAAGAAGACCGAGGTTTTCTTCCTTGATACCGCAGCCCGTATCCTCAACCCTGAAGCGAAGCTCAACGGTATCACCGGTTATCTCGCTTTCGCAATAAAGTGCGATCTTTCCGCGTTCCGTGTTCTTTTCCGCATTGCTTAAGAAGTTCATCAGTATCTGTTTAAGCCTTACATCATCACCGATGAGCTTTCCGGGAGTTGAAGGGTCTATATTAACAAGAAAACTGATGGGTTTATCGCCGATACGCATATTCGTCATGGTAATGACGGAGTTTAATACCTCGGCAATGTCGTATTCAACGGGATTTAACTCAAGCTTTCCAGACTCAGCCTTGGAGAAGTCAAGAACCTCCGTAACGATGTCCACAAGAAGCTTTCCGGAGTTTTCGATCTGCTGGATATAATCCGTAAGGACATCTTTGCGGTCCTCGTTTCTGCAAAGGGTGGCCATTCCGATGATGGCATTAAGAGGCGTTCTTATTTCGTGGCTCATGTTTGCAAGGAAGGTGGATTTTGCTTTGTTTGCCGAATCCGCCTGATCCTTTAAGCGCTCCATCTCGTCGATCCTCTTTCTCATTTCGGTAACGTCGGTGATGGAGATGATATATCCTATGTGGCGTTCTTTTTCATAGAGTTTGCTGCTTTTGGCACTGTAATAGACGTTGTTTCTGTCAAAATAAAGATCTTCACTGTTTTTTAAGAAGTCTTCGTGAAGGAAGGAGATATGCTCGCCGGATTTAAGGGTAGAGAGCTCGGAAAAGATCTCATACGCCCTTTTGTTGGCATCAACGTATTCTCCGTCGGTATTTGTGATGATGATACCGGAACTGAGCTCGGAATACAGGTTATTTACAGCAACGCTTTCAACATCATAAAGCCTGCCGTTCGTAAGGGTGAGCACCAGGACACTGTACATCACGCCAAGCATTAAGGGCAGGAAATCATAATTGGGAAGGACCGGGAAAAGGTTTAACAAAACTCCCGTGATGGGGATCAATGCCTCTAAGAACATGGCAAAATAAAGAAGCCTTTCCTTTCTGCGGGCTTTTCTCCTGTAGTACCAGAAGAAGATGACCGCGCAAAGAATCAGAAGGACAGCTTCCTCTATGGCAAAGATCATATAAAGGATGCCTTTTCCTGTTTCTATATGAGGGAAGATTCCCGAATCGACGAAGGTGAAGGACGAATAATAGAGTCCCGTGTTCTTACAGTCTATCATGCAGATGCCACAGAAGATGTTAAAGCCCATCAATATATAGATAAGGAACTTGGGGATGATATGTATGTCGGAATACTGGGAAACAAATACGTAAAAACAAAGAGCCAGGAAGGGAATTCCGAGATATTCCATACGAAGGGCCTGAAGGACTTCACCCTCATCCTTTGACAGCATCTCAAAGAGATAGCCCGCTGAATATATGGAAAGAGCAGCACCTGTCAGAAGAAGAAAACGGGTGCTGGCGAAACTGTTGAGCCGGCAAAGTCTGATAAGACTTAACAATATGGCAACGGTCACGGCCACCTGAAGGCCGATCAGAAATTCATACATATACAATCTCCCGGGAAGATGCAAACTTTACTAATGATATATTATCTGTTATCCCTATTACCATTAAATTAATGAAAAAAAAGATATATTGCAAATTGTCGCAAATAGTGTTGACAGCGCTTTAAAGCGATGATAACATACTTTCAAATGAATAGGAACACGGTAGAGGTTGCGTTTTTCATCAGTAATCTGTCGGATGTGACGGACACAGTAGAAGACGGATGAAAGGGGACAACGCCGAAAGTGAGGTTCGCCGGGACCGTAGCTTGGGCATATATCAAACAGGTATATGACTGTCATCCCGATGGGGATGTTGCGCTATCAGTTTAATGAGACTTGAGAGCTGACCGTATTTTTTGTGCGATCGGTTTTTTTCTTTTTATACCGTGTGCTTTCATGAAAAACAATCCATTACCGAAAGGAGCATTTTTATGCACACACCTATTTTCAAAGGCGCTGCAGTCGCCATCGTTACACCCTTTTATGAGGACGGCTCAGTCAACTACGACGCATTCGGCGAGATCATCGAGGACCAGATCAAGAACGGTACCGACGCCATCGTTGTCTGCGGAACTACAGGAGAAGCTTCAACCCTTTCCCATGAGGAGCATCTTGACGTTATCGAGTACTGTGTAAAGAAGGTGAATCATCGTGTACCCGTTATCGCAGGTACAGGCTCAAATGCTACCGATACCGCCATCTATCTTTCCAAGGGAGCCGAGGATAGAGGGGCCGATGCGGTACTTCTTGTTTCTCCTTATTACAACAAGGCTACACAGAAGGGATTATACCTTCATTTCAAAGCTACGGCAGATGCCATTAAGATCCCCTGTATCCTTTACAATGTACCCGGACGTACGGGCTGCAATATCGCTCCCGCAACGGCTGTAAAGCTTGCAAAGGATACGGAGAACATCGTTGCCATCAAGGAAGCAAGCGGAAACATTTCACAGATCGCAAAGCTTGCGGCACTTGCGGACGGATGCCTTGACATCTACTCCGGAAACGACGATCAGATCGTTCCCATCATGGCTCTGGGCGGGCTCGGAGTTATCTCGGTCCTTTCAAATGTAGCTCCCAGGCAGACTCATGATATCTGTCAGGCTTTCCTTGACGGAGATGTTAAGAAGGCTGCAAAGCTCCAGCTTGAAGCCATCGACCTTTGCGATTCCTTATTCTGCGAGGTTAACCCCATTCCCGTTAAGCATGCAATGAATCTTCTGGGATTCAGCGCAGGTCCCCTTCGTCTTCCCTTGTCACCCATGGAGGATGAGAACCTGGCACGCTTAAAGAAGTCCATGGAGAACTACGGACTGCTTAAATAAGGGAGGCTTTTATGACAAGGATAATAAT
>JAEEGL015006032.1_pt1 | contig 48835 bp, 51 predicted proteins | sample 9134231 | NCBI WGS metagenome assembly JAEEGL01 (sample SAMN16246548, study PRJNA631951) | gut metagenome | biome: gut microbiome; feature: rumen; material: fiber-attached | host: Bos | place: Iran: Karaj | collected 2018-10 | reverse complement strand
TGTGGTGATCACTCCAGGAACGAAGCAGGCTGTGATGCTGAATCTGATGGCGCTTTTGGAACCAGGTGATGAGGTGGTTGTGGTATTGCCTGCTTACGTGAGCTATGTTCCACAGATATACATAGCAGAGCCGGAAGCCGTGGTAAAGATTGTGAACCTGAAGAAGGAGGACTATTCACTGGATATGGAGGCCATAGAGCGTAATGTGACTCCGAAGACTAAAGTCATTATTTTCAATTCTCCTCACAACCCTACGGGTATGATGATACCTGAGACTGACCAACGCAAGTTGTTTGAGATTGCAGAAAAGAATGATGCATATATCATTTCGGATGAGATTTACGATCGTTTGGTTTATGGCGATGTGCCTCACTTCTCTATCGGCTCATTGGAAGAGACTGTGAATCGTGTTATTACGGTAAATGGTTATGGTAAGTCGCATGCTATCACAGGATGGCGTATGGGCTATGCCATTGTTCCACAGCAGTTGATGGGTAAGGTGACTAAACTTCAGCAGCATATCAATACCAATACCAGCACTGTGCTCCAGATGGCTCTTGATCAGGCTTGGCCTCTTCCTGTGGATCATCTTCCTGGTTTCTGTGAGAAGTTGAAGAAGAGAGCTGAGTTGTTTAAGGAGTTCCTTGCCGCACACCCACAGTTGAAGGGTAGTGATCCTAAAGGCAGTTTCTTTGTATTCTTGAATATCAGCAGTACGGGTCTTGATTCCAATACATTCTCTTCACAACTTGTGGATAAGACAGGTGTAGCTACCACTCCAGGAATAGCCTTTGGTAAGGATTGGGATGACCATATCCGTCTGTCATTGGCCGTAGAAGAGGACATATTAAAGGAGGCATTTAACAGAATTCATAACTTTATTGAGAATAAATTATGGCAGTAAACGTAGTATTGACCCGTAAGTTCTTTGATGCTGACCTTCAGTTCATCAAGAACGGTGTAAAAGAGGGGGCAAACATTATTATACCAGAGGCATTCACAGAGGATGACCTCATGAAGTATGCAGCAGATGCAGACATCTTCTTTGGGCCAGTAATTTCTAAAAGACTCTGTGAAGCAGCAACTCATTTGAAGTTTATTCAGGTGCCTTGGACAGGAGTTGATAACTTGAACTTTGACTTGATTCGTGAGATTGGTGTGAAGGTGTGCAATTCTCACTCTAATGCATACGCTGTGGCAGAACAGGCAATTGCCTTGATGTTCGATGCTTCCAAGAAGATTGCATATCACGATCGTTTGATGCGTACTGGTGACTGGAATCGGCCAAAACCTGACAAGTCGAATGCTGTTTCCCCGTTCTCTGGTAGAGTGTCTAAGTCACAGGTGGGTATCATTGGTTATGGTCATATTGGTAAGATTATCAAGCAGTATCTGTGTGGTATGGAATGTAAGTTCCATGTGTCTGATATTTCTGTTATTGAGAAGAGAACAGAGGGTGGCGTTTGCTTCTATCCGATGAGCCTACTTCAGAAATTGTTAGGCCAAGTGGATTATGTATTCCTGTGTGTACCTCTGACAGCTGAGACACGTGGCTTCTTTGGCAAAAAGCAGTTTGATGCAATGAAAGAGACTGCCATTATGATTAATACCTCTCGTGGTGAAATCGTTGACGAAGACGCACTTTATGCTGCATTGAAGGATAAGAAGATTGGTGGTGCAGGTATGGATACATGGTATAACAATCCAAAGAATCCATTTGACACGGACTGCAAACCTTCTCTGAAGAATCCATTTGAGACTCTTGACAACCTTGTGCTATCTCCACACAGAGCAGCCATGATTGCAGGGGAACTGCCTCATTTAGATGATGCTGTGATGAATATTAATAGAACCGTTGACGGCTTGGAACCATTAAATGTGGTTTCTGTTGATAATAAATTCTGAGTAATGAATATTCTGATTTTGGCGAAAGAAAGTCATGTGGGTGGCTTGCTTAACTATACATACAATCTTGCTAATGGTCTAAGCAAGAAGGATAATACAAATGTAGTAATTGGTATAACCCCGAGCGATGCCAATGAGCCATTAAAACCGTTCAATCTACAGGAGATAGATTTTGAGACAAAATCACCACTGAAAATTATTAGGAATTACAGAAAGATAGCTTGGATTATAAAACAATATAAAATTGATATTATTCAATCACTTAACAGAATTCCATCCCTATATGCTTGGGTATATTGCTCTATTCATAAAAATATAAAATTCGTATGGGTAAATTTAGTATTCCCAGTCCCATCATCATTTATTTATAGAATCACTACAAAATACGGTGCTTGTGCTATTTCTGGCACAGATGGTGTAAGTACGCTTGTGAATGATTTGAGGGTTCCGAAAGATAAGGTTAAAATAATTCACAACTTTGGAACAGATTTGAGTAATTTTACAAAAACCACATCATTTGAACAGGCTGAATTAAAGAATAAAATAGGAATCAAAGATGGTGAAAAAATAATTCTATTATATGGAAGACTTAATAAAGTCAAGGGACATGAGTATCTTATAGATTCTCTGAGATTACTTAAACATACAAACTATAAGATTATATTTCCGGGAGAAAACCAAGAATATAAGAATCATTTGTTAGATATCATAAGAAATTATAACCTTGAGGATAGAATCATTTTTCCTGGTTATATTAAAGGTCGTGATTATTTGTCAATAACAGATTTAATGGTTCTTCCAAGTGTTAAAGATGGTTTGACATATGCTTTTCTAGAAAGTATTAGCATGGGAGTACCTGTCATTAGGACAAATACAGGAAGCTATTATGAAGTTGTAAAAGACTTATGCTCATGGGTTAATTATGGAGAAACAGAAAAACTTGCACAATTAATCGATGATTTTCTTTGTGGTAGTGAGAAGTTCGCAAAGACTGCAGAATTGGCGAAAAAAGAAAGCCATAGATTCAGCTTAGAAAATTGGGTTGATGAATTCTATGCTCTTTATTGTAATGTATTAGAAAAAAAAGCATGCTAATAAAATCCCTTTTAACAAAAGAGAATCCTTTTAATTCCACAGAGGAATTAAGGCAATGGATTCACCAACGTAACAGAGAGGTAACGGTTGATGTTAAGCAAATACCCTTTTCTGAAATGAAAATGTGGCATAGCGAACCTGATGGTAGTATTCATCATGATAGTGGAAAGTTCTTCTCCATTGTGGGTATTGATGTCCAAACAGATTATGGCACCAATAACCATTGGAGACAGCCCATCATCAACCAACCTGAGGTTGGTTATTTGGGGATACTTACCAAGGTGATTGACGGAGTGTTGTATTGCTTGATGCAGGCTAAAATAGAACCAGGTAATGTGAACTGTGTTCAAATTAGTCCGACGCTCCAAGCTACCAAGAGCAATTACTCTCGGGTACATGCGGGGAAAAGTCCAAATTATCTGGAATATTTCGTCAATGCAAAGCCAGAGAATATTATTCTTGACCAACTTCAGAGCGAACAAGGAGCAAGGTTCCTACGCAAGCGCAACCGCAATATCATTATCAAAGTGGATGAAGAGGTGCCTGTTTTGGAAGATTTCCGTTGGATGACGCTGGGGCAGATTAAGGAATTAATGCATGAGGACAATATCGTGAATATGGATACCAGAACGGTGTTGTCAGGCTTGAAGATAAGCGACTATATTACTCCGATTGATGGCTTTCGTGGAATGTCTGAATTAGGTCGAGGTTTGATTCTCTCCTCAACGACAAATCATAGCTATATTTCTACACGCGATCATTTGAGTTGGCTGACATCCCTGAAAGCGAAATACGATTTGTGGGTTGCCCCATGTCCAGTGCTTGATATGCCAGGATGGAAGAAGACAGAAAGCGAAATAGTTCGGGATGATGGTAACTTCTTTAAAATAATAGGAGTGAATGTTACTATTTCCAATCGGGAGGTGGCTTCTTGGTGTCAACCACTGGTGCAGCCAATGCAGCAGGGCATATGTGCGTACATCATAAAAAAGATAGATGGTGTTTATCATTTTCTAGTTCAAGCAAAGTTGGAGTGCGGTAATTTTGATGTGATGGAACTGGCACCTACAGTACAATGCTTGACGGGAGAGGTTGGCAAAGAGAATAGGCCTGAGTTCTATGATTATGTGATGAACGCCCGCCCAGAACAAATTCTGATAGATGCATTGCAAAGTGAAGAGGGAGGACGTTTTTACCATGAACAGAACCGCAACCTAATGGTGGAAGCAGATGAGAATTTTCCGTTGGATTTGCCGCCTCGCTATACTTGGATGACATTACGTCAGATTTACAAGTTCTTGCGATTTAATAATTATCTTAATATACAGGCACGTAGCCTGATTTCAGCATTGAATTATAAATAAACAATATATATTATGAGAATTCCATTTAACAAGACGTACCAGACTGGTGACGAAGAGAAGTACATGATAGATGCCCTGAAGTCTGGGCAAGTATGTGGCAACCACACTTATTGCAAGAAGATTCTTGCGATTATGAAAGAAAAATATGGCTATGACAGCGCTTTCCTCTGTCCTTCTGGCACGGCTGCACTGGAGATGGGTGTGGTGTTAGCTGATCTCCAGCCTGGTGATGAGGTGATTCTTCCTTCATACACTTTCAGCTCTACAGTAAATGCTGTTGTCCTATTTGGAGGTTTCCCTGTGTTTTGTGAGGTTGACCCCAAGACTATGAACATTGACTATACCAAGATTGAGGCATTGATTACTCCCAAGACCAAGATGATCATGCCCATTGACTATGCAGGTGTGCCTTGCGATATTGATGAAATCCGTGAGATTGCTGACCGCCACAATCTTATTGTATTCCAAGACTGCGCACAGTCATACGGTAGCTATTACAAGGGCGTCCCCTCTGGTAAGAAAGCGCATATTGCTGCATTCTCTTTCCATGAGACCAAGAACTACAGTGCTGGAGAGGGCGGTTTGCTGATAAACAACGTTCCCGAATGGCATCAGAGAGCGACATTCCTTCAGGAAAAGGGTACAGACCGTAGCTTGGTAATCAATGGACAGAAAAACAAGTATAGTTGGGTAGATAAAGGTTCTAGCTACTTGCTTTCCGATGTGCTGGCTGCTATGCTTTATGCACAGTTGGAGCATGAGGAGGAGATTAAGGCAAAACGCGGAAAGCTGACCGAGGCTTACAATAATCTGTTTGCTCCATACGTGGAGAAAGGTATCATTGGTGTGTTCCAGCCCAAGGAGTATGTACGGTTGAACCATCATGCTTACTGGGCTGTGTTTCCCACACTGGAAGATAAATTAACTTTCATGGGTAAACTAAAGGAGAAAGAAATCTATGTTTACATAGGTTACATGCCTCTGCATTCAGCGCCATATGGTCTGAAGTTGGGCTACAAACCCGAAGACCTTCCTATCACTGAAGACTTGGGTAATCGTATTGCTCGTTTACCGTTCTACACCAGTTTGGCTGACGAAGGTTTGGATTACACCATTGAAAATATGAAGAAAGTCCTTGTTGACATGTACGGATTCTAATTCAAAGAACAATGATTAGAATAGGAATAATCTGTCCATCAGAGATTGCTTTTCGCCGTTTCCTGCCTTCATTAAAGTTGGCAGATGGGTTTGAATATGTGGGTGTGGCGATTGCCAGTAAGGAAGAGTTTGTTGGTGCTACTGATGAGATTCTTTCCAAAGAAAGACAAAAGGCACAGACATTTATAGATAACTATGGTGGAAAGATATTTGAAGGTTATGGCACATTGATTTCGTCAGAAGAGATTGATGCCATATACCTTCCTCTTCCTCCAGCGCTTCATTTCAAGTGGGCAGAGAAATCCTTGCTGAATAATAAGCATGTGTTTGTAGAGAAGCCCTCCACAACTTGTTTGGCAGATACGCAGAGGCTGATTGAACTTGCAAAGGAGCGTAACCTTGCCTTGCATGAGGACTATATGTTTGTGTTCCACAATCAGCTCGAAGCTATTAATGATATAATTAGAAGTGGAGAAATTGGTGATGTAAGGCTTTACCGTATTACTTTTGGCTTCCCTCGTCGTGATGCCCGTGATTTCCGTTACAATAAGGCACTTGGTGGAGGTGCATTGCTCGATGCTGGTGGTTACACCATGAAGTATGCCACGACATTTTTGGGTATGAGTGGAAAGTTGGTAACTGCTACTGCAAACTATTTGCCCGACTTTGAGGTGGATATGTATGGTTCTGCTACAATGGTTAATGATGAAGGTGTAGTTGCACAGTTAGCGTTTGGAATGGATAACGACTATAAATGCGATGTGGAGATATGGTGCAGCAAAGGTACACTGACTTCCAGCCGAGTTTTAACAGCTCCGACAGGATTTGTTCCAACATGTACTATTAAGAAGAATCAGGATTTTGAAACACGTGATCTTCCGGCTGATGATGCATTCTTGAAATCTATTCAACGTTTTGGCCTTTGTGTTATGGATGATGCTATACGCAAAGAGAATTATGACTTGATAGAGCATCAAGAAGCTTTGGTTGAGAAGTTCCGTGAATTGAGTAAGATGGATTAAGGATGAATACAAGTTATACCATACATGACTGTACATTGATAGATATTGCTACGTTTACAGATGAACGTGGTGCAATCAGTGTGATTGACAAGGAACTGCCTTTTAAGGTGAAACGAGTATTCTGGTTGCATCATATTCAAGAAGGCAAAGATCGTGGCGCTCATGCTCTGTTAGAGGGAATGGAGATTATGATGGCTATCCATGGTTCGTTTGTAGTGGACCTGGATGACGCTACTGAGAAAACTAGTGTGTTGCTTGATGACCCTTCAAAAGGGTTGATTATCCGACCTGGAGTTTGGTTTAAAACTCATAGTTATAAAGAAGAGGGTGTATCTCTTGTTCTTGCTGACGAAGAGTATAGCCGCGATAGATATACATACGATTATAATGAGTATATAGAATTAAGAAGTATATAGCCAGGCTGAAACTAAGATAGTAAAGAGTATTCGTGAAAAAAATGAGAAAAAAACTAGCAATCATTGGTGCAAGTTATTTGCAGCAGCCTCTTGTGGAGAAGTGCAAGGAGATGGGAGTTTATTCCATCTGCTTTGCATGGGAAGATGGGGCGGTTTGTAAGGACTTGTGCGATAAGTTTTATCCGATATCTACCATAGATAAGGAAGCGATATTGGAAGTTTGTCAGGAAGAGAAAATAGATGGTATTACGACCATTGCCTCTGACGTAGCTACACTGACAGTGAACTATGTGGCAGAGAAGATGGGGTTGATTGGTAATCCTGTTGAGTATTCACAAACAACTACCAATAAGTATTTGATGCGTCAGTGCTTTATGGACAATGGTGTTCCTTCTCCAAAGTTTACGTTGGTTGATGATGAGAATCATTATCAAATAACCGGATTCAAATTCCCACTGATAGTCAAGCCTACCGACCGTTCAGGAAGCCGCGGCGTAGAAAAGGTACTTGATCCTGTACAGTTGGAGGAAGCAATCATCCGTGCAAGGAAGGAGTCTTTTGAGCATAAGGCTGTGATTGAGGAGTTTGTGACTGGATGTGAGATTAGTGTTGAAACTATTTCTTATATGGGAAAGCATACCATTCTTCAGATAACAGATAAGGTAACAACAGGTGCACCGTTCTTCGTAGAATTGGAACATCATCAACCTTCTTCATTGCCAGAAGAAACCAAAAGCCGAGTACGCGAGATAGTTCATCATGCATTAGATGCGTTACATATTCAATATGGTGCATCTCATTCAGAGTTAAAGATCACAGAAGATGGCGACATTAGAGTAATTGAGATTGGTGCCCGTATGGGAGGTGATTTCATAGGTTCTGATTTAGTAAAACTTTCAACGGGTTATGACTTCCTTAAAGGAGTAATTGACGTTGCATTTGGTGAATTTGAGGAGCCTATAATTACAGAGAAAAAATATTCTGGTGTTTTCTTCCTATGTGAAGAAAATGAACACATACTTCCAATTATTAAAAACGCAGAAAAATACCCTGAGATCGTTAGGGCAGAAGTTACCGACCCTATTCTAAGAAGAATAGAACAGAGTGCAGATAGAAGTGGGTATTTTATATATCAATTAAATAACAATAGATTTGAAATATGAAAAAACTTGCATTAATTGGGTCAAAAGATTTTGCTGAACAAATACAGTGTTTTGTAGAAAGAACAGGTGAATTTGTAGTTGTGGGTTATTTTGACGATTTTGAACCTAAAGGAAAAATAATAAGGTCGTTACCTGTATTGGGTAGGATTGATGAAATAGAAGATGTATTTAAAACAGGTGTTTTTGATAACATTTTTCTTGCTGCAGGTTATAATAACTTCAAATTTAGAGAGAATGTATTTAACGATCTTTATGGTAAAGTTCCCTTTGCAAATATTATTATGCCAGAAGTTACCATAGAAGAAAATGTTACACTGGGAGAAGGTATTTTTATTGGTGAGAATAGTGTTATAGGACAGAATACAATCATAGAAGATAATGTATTTATGCATATGGGTACATTTTTGTCTCATGATAATAAAGTAGGTATGCACACATACATATCAGGAAGAGTCGATACGGCAGGCTTTGTGACAATTGGTAAAAGAAACTTTATTGGCGTACGTGCTTTATTCTCTGATCATATCACTATATGCGATGATGTGTGGATTGGAATAGGATGCATGGTTTTAAAGGATATCAAAGAACCTGGTAAGTATATGACAAATAATAAATTATATAAGATAGAATAAGTTTTAAAAATCAACAAGTATGGAATTAAAAGATTTTATTGCGAATTTCGCAGAGCAGTTTGAGGACATTGAATCAAGTGAGCTTAACGCTGAAACCAACTTTCGCCAATTAGACGAGTGGTCGTCACTTGTGGCACTGAGCGTCCTTGCTATGATTGACGAGGAATATGATGTTCAGCTCAAGGGTGAAGAAATGAGAGCCACCAATACTATTCAGGAACTCTTTAATTTAGTATCTTCCAAGATATAAAAAGACTATGGCATTTCTTGAAGTCAAGAATGTTGCGATAAAAGGCATGTCTGCTTGTGTACCTCACAATGTCGTTAAAAACTCAGACATTTATGAAAAGAAGTGGTCGGGGTATGAAAACTTTGTGGGCACAACTGGCATTGCCAGCCATCGCAATACTCCGGTAGAGATTTGTTCTTCTGACTTATGTATAGAAGCGGCAGAGCGCCTTCTCCAAGATTTGTCTTGGGATAAATCAGAAATAGAAGCAATTGTTTTTGTATCGCAAACCCCAGATTTTTATAATGTTCCAGCTACTTCCTGCTTACTTCAGGAAAGACTTGGGCTTACAAAGGAGTGCTATACATTGGATATTGCGTTAGGTTGCTCTGGTTGGGTTTATTCCATGAGTGTGATTAGTTCACTGATGGTGGGTGGTTCAATCAAGAAAGCACTTCTATTGGCTGGAGATACACCGAGTAAGTTCTGCTCTCCAGACGATAAGAGTACATTCCCGCTTTTTGGCGATGCAGGAACAGTCACAGCTCTTGAATACGATGTCAATGCATCACCAATACGCTTTGCGATGTTCACTGATGGTTCTGGTTATAAAGCCATTAACATTAATGCTGGCGGTTATCGAAATCCAGTTAAAAAGGATTCATTTAATATCAAAAACCACGGAGAGGGAAGAGACCGTTCTGATGTTAATCTAGAAATGGATGGCGAAAGCGTATTTGTTTTCGGCATCTCAAAGGCTCCAAAAGCCATTAAGGCACTTGCTGAGCATTATGACATAGATTTAAATTGTATTGATCTTTTCACGTTCCATCAGGCCAATATGTTTATGAACGAGAAAATTCGGAATAAACTTAAGCTTGATGAAGCCAAAGTACCATATAGTTTGCAAGAGTTCGGAAACACAAGTTGTGCATCTATTCCTCTTACGCTTGTCACACGTTGTGCAGATATATTAAAAGACGGACACGTGAATCATGTGGCTTGTGGTTTTGGTGTAGGTCTTTCGTGGGGTGCTATGAATTTTGAAACAGATAAGATCGTTGTCTCAAATTTAGTAGAAATATGATAGAGTATAACCCTTTTTCACTTAAAGGAAAAACAGTCTTGGTAACAGGTGCTTCTTCTGGAATTGGTGCAGCAACAGCTATTGAGTGTTCTAAAATGGGGGCTCAAGTGATTATCACAGCCCGCAATGAAGAACGTTTGAAAGAGACTTTTAATCAAATGGTTGATGAAGGCCACCAGATAGTATCATCAGATTTGACCAATCAAGAAGATGTAGAGAATCTGGTTGGTGGTCTATCCAAAATCAATGGTGTTGTTTTATGTGCGGGAGTTGGTTATACTCTCCCTTTTCCTTTCTGTTCGCGCAAAAAAATGGATGAAGTTTTTAATATCAATTTTTTTGCACCCATTGAACTTCTACGTCTTTTGATTAAAAAGAAAAAAATGGAAACCAATTCTTCAGTAGTTTTTGTTTCTTCTGTGGGAGGAGTTAATGTATTTAACGTTGGCAATTCCATTTATGGAGCATCAAAGGGCGCTTTGAACTCAATGATGAAACAAACAGCTTTGGAACTGGCGGCGAAGAATATAAGAGTCAATAGTGTTAACCCAGGTATGGTTAATACTAAACTTATCCATGAAGGAATGTCAATCACTGATGAACAATTAAAAGAAGACGAGAAACGATATCCTTTAGGAAGATATGGCGAACCAACTGAAATTGCGAAAGGAATTCTGTTTTTATTATCAGATGCTTCCTGCTGGATGACTGGTCATTCGATGGTAATAGACGGGGGGCTTAGTTTAATATAGTGTATGGAGGCGTACATTAAAGATATAGCATATTATTTACCTCAGAGGATTGTGACCAATGAGGAATTGGTTAAGGAGTTTCCAGAATGGAGCGTTGAAAAAATAGCTGAAAAAGTTGGTGTGCTTGAGCGCCATGTGGTCGCAGAGAATGAAACAGCAACTGATTTGGCTGTCAAAGCTGCTGAAAAGTTGTTTGTTAAAGGTTGCGTAAACAAAGAAGACATAGATTTTATACTTTTTTGCACTCAAAGCCCGGACTACAAGTTACCATCGTCATCATGTATTATACAAGATAGGTTGGGTCTAAAGACAAATTCCGGCGCCTTCGATTTCAATCTAGGTTGTTCTGGCTATGAATATGGTCTTGCAGTCGCAAAGGGTTTGGTAGTGGGAGGTATTGCAAAGAATGTTCTTCTTTTGACAGGAGAAACTTATAACAAGTATTTGCATCCACGCGATAAAGGAAACCGTACCATTTTTGGTGACGGTGCATCTGCCACCATTATTTCATCAAATGGTTTTGCAGAGATTGGAGAATTCAGTCTTGGTACTGATGGCTCAGGAGCCAAAGACCTGATAGTTAAAAGCTGTGGCGCAAAATATACTGATAAGATAAGAGATTTACGTTTTGATGAAGGCGGGAATCCTATCAGTTCCGATCATCTCTTTATGGATGGACAAGACATTTTTATGTTCACTTTGGTCAAAGTTCCTAAAATGGTAAAAGAGGTTTTGGCCAAAAACAATCTGCAAAAAGAAGATATTAATCTATTTGTGTTCCATCAGGCGAATAAGTATATGTTAGAGCATTTACGTAAAAAGCTGAAGATTGAAGAAGATAAATTCTTTGTTAATCTTGAAAAAGTAGGTAATACAGTATCATCGACAATACCTATTGCTTTGTGTGATGCACGTGTACAGGGAAAACTGAAGGGGAATGTGCTCTTGGCTGGTTTTGGAGTTGGTTTGAGTTGGGGAGCTACAATTATAAAATTCGACAATACACGGATTTAGTAGCATTTATTTAAGAATCAAAATTAGTTATTATATGAATATACTTTTTACCTGTGCTGGCAGGCGCACTTATCTACTTAAGTATTTTAAAGAAAACATGCTGCCAGAAGATAAGGTGGTAGCAACGGATATGCAGTTGACTGCACCTGCTCTTCAGGTGGCTGATGTGAAGTTGCAGGTTCCTGCTGTGTATGCCAATGACTATATAGACAGGACTTTAGCCCTCTGCAAAGAACAGAAGATAGATGCGCTTATTAGTCTAAATGATTTGGAACTACCAATATTGGCGGAACAGAAAAATAAGTTCGAGGCATTAGGTGTAAAAGTAATTGTGAGTGATCCAGAGGTGATTGAAATTGCTTTTGATAAGTATAAAACAGCACAATGGGTAGAATCACTAGGATTGAAAGCTCCTCAAACGTTTATTCGACTAGATGAGGCTAAAGCAGCTCTGGTTTCTGGTGACATCAGCTTTCCTTTGTTCCTGAAACCTCGCTGGGGTAGTGGATCAATAGGACTAGAAACAGTCGAAGACATGGAAGAGTTGGATATTGTTTATGGCTTGTTATTTAAGAAAATCAAGAAAACAATTCTTGCCACAGCTTCGGTTGGCAATGAATATATTATGATCCAGGAGAAGTTGACGGGTAATGAGTATGGTCTTGATATTATGAACGACCTTGAAGGAAATAATGTGGCTGTGTCTGTGAAACAGAAACTGGCCATGCGAGCTGGTGAAACGGACAAGGCTATTACTGTGGATTTACCTGTAGTCCGGGAAATGGGTGCAACAATCGGACGTAATCTGAAGCATATCGGAAACCTGGATGTGGATATTATGCAGAGGGCAAATGGTGATTACTGTGTGCTGGAGTTAAATCCACGTTTTGGTGGTGGCTATCCCTTCTCATACGAAGCTGGTGCAAATATGCCGTTGGCAATACTGAAATGGCTTCGTGGAGAGGAGGTTGATGCATCAATGTTGCAACCGGAATTTGGAAGAATGTTTGCCAAGAATGATTATTTGATGGAGATACATCGGTAATAGTTTGTTCTTTATTGGATGTTATCTACTATCATGAAGGTTGACAGCGGAGAAAATTGTGGATGGTAGTTCTCATAGGCGTTGTTATTTCTGGCAGTATCGAAATTCAATACAATAAAAATACGATTGACGAATAATCAACTGCCATTTCTCGAATTGGTGAGAGTAGGCCTGTGGGCGAATGCCGAATCTCCGGTACTACGGAATCATGGATTTTGGGAATCTGTAGATTGGGAGAAGGTCTATCAGTTAGCTGAAGAACAGTCGGTAGTTGGGCTTGTTGTTGCAGGAATAGAGCATCTGAAAAAAGATAGTCCTAACCTTAATGTTCCCTAGGATGTGCTTTTACAGATGATAGGCGAAGTGCAGATGACGGAACAGGGCAACATAGCAATGAACAAGTTTATTGAGAAGCTTGTTGGGAAAATGCAAGAGAAGGGCATCTATACGTTGCTTGTGAAGGGACAGGGCATTGTGCAGTGCTATGAACGTCCGCTATGGAGGCAATCGGGAGATGTGGGATTGATGCTATGCATAGGGACGTTTTTTGTGGTGGTCAGGTCAGATCGTGGGAAAATGGTCAAACAACGGTATTCTTATCTTCGCCAGATAATGATGTGTTCTTTGTGTTCACGCACTTTATTAAGCATTTTTATAAAGAAGGGATGAATCTAAGGCAGGTGTGCGATTGGTGTAGACTGATGTGGACGTACAGGGATTCTCTGAATTACGGAGTTTTGGAGAGACGAATTCGAAAAGCGGGTCTGATGTCAGAATGGCAGACCTTTGCAGCTTTGGCGGTGGAGAATTTAGGGATGTCAAAGGATGCAATACCATTTTACGATGTAAGAGGTAAAAAGAAGGCCGAACAGATATTGAAGCATATTCTGATTTCATTAGAGTCCTGACGATAACTGATCATCAAGTGCGAAATAACATGAAGGTTCTTTATATCCATCAGTATTTTATTACACCAGATGAACCAGGAGGCACACGCTCGTATTGGATATCAAAAGAATTAGTTAAAAGAGGTCATCGGGTGACGGTGATAACTGCAGCACGTAAGGGATTGGACCTTGGCGACCGAGACATTGACGGCATGCATGTTATTGCAGTGAAAAATAAATATAACAACTATATGTCGGCAACAAGAAAGGTGTGGTCGTTTGTGAACTTCATCAGACAGGCTATAAGAGAGGCCCAAAAAGTTAAGGACGTAGATATTGTATATGCGACATCTACACCGTTGACGGTTGGCTATATCGCCATGAGATTGAAGAAAAAGAGAGGTTGGCCATATGTATTTGAGGTTCGAGACTTGTGGCCGGAGTTCCCCATCCAGATAGGTGCCATTAGAAATAAACTTGTCATCAAGTACCTTAGGGGCATGGAGCGCAAGATTTATAAAAATTCTGAGTTCGTTGTTGCACTGAGTCCGGGCATGCAGGATGGCGTCGTAGCAGCGGGAATGCCTATAGAGAAAACAGCAATGATACCAAATATGTCAAAGCCAGACAAGTTCTTTCCTCATGAGCCCAATATGGAAATAGTAAAGCAATTCGGCATTGATTTGGAAAAGTTTAATGTCACTTATTTTGGTTCTATGGGTAAAGCAAACGGGGTGCAATACATCATCGAGGCTGCAAGAGTACTCCATGAAAAAGGCGATGATTCTATTCGATTTGTTTTTATGGGTGACGGATCAACACAACCAAAGATAATGAAACTGGCAGAGGAATATGGATTGAACAGTGTGTTGTTCCTGGGTAGCCATCCAATGACAGTAGTTTCGGAAGTGGTGAACTGCTGTGATTTGAGCATCACAACATTCCTGCCATTACCTATTTTGAAGACTAATTCACCGAATAAGCTCTTTGATTCGCTATCAGCAGGTAAACCTATCGCAGTCAACTCTGCAGGATGGACGAAAGACTTGGTGGAGAAGGAAGACTGTGGTTTCTATGTTGATGCTGAAAAGCCTGAGGATTTGGCAGAGAAGTTATTAGAGATAAAAGACGATAAGGCTTTATTGGAGCGTTGGGGTAAGAACTCGAGGCGTTTGTCACTTGAAGAGTTTGATAAGGAGATCCTTTCAGGAAGGGTGGCAGATATGTTGGAGAAAGTTTATAACGACCGGATGGATTAGACTTAGATGTATAAGCATTTCTTTAAGCGATTCTTCGACTTTTGGATTGCGCTCATTGCGTTGATATGTCTCTCACCATTTTTGCTCGTGGTTACGATTTGGCTACATTTTGCCAATAAGGGGGCAGGGGTTTTCTTCTGTCAGGAGCGACTTGGAAAGGACGAGAATATTTTTAGGATCATCAAGTATAAGACCATGACGGACGAACGGGATGCGGAAGGCAATCTCTTGCCAGACGCTTACCGTTTGACGAAAGCAGGCACAATCGTTAGGAAATTTTCTATTGATGAACTGCCACAGCTTATTAACGTCCTCAAAGGTGATATGGCATTGATTGGACCAAGGCCGCTATTGCCTGAGTACCTGCCGTATTATACAGAGCATGAATGCTTGCGTCATACCGTAAGGCCTGGGATGTCAGGTTTGGCGCAGGTAAATGGAAGAAATAATCTCTCGTGGGATGAAAAACTGGCTTTTGATGTTTACTATGTGGAGCATCTTAGCCTTGGGATGGATATACGCGTGATATTAACAACTATCAAAAACGTAATGGGAGGAAAGGATGTGAATGTAACGCCAAGTGCAGAAATAGGCGCTGGTATGTTGAATGTTGAACGTGCAGACAGAAAACAGTTGAGTAAGGGGGACGTCATTTGAAAGAGTTCGGTTCCGACTTCCATTTCCTGGACACATTTAATACTGACAGAGCACACCTGATAGATGTGTTTCGTGGAGCGACATTATTGGCCGATGGAAGACAATGTGTCGTTGTGTTGATACGTCAGTATGGGTGGAAACGTATCTGGATGCCCGATTATTTCTGCTATGAGGTGATTGATACCATCAAAGAGCAGACGGGCATCGAAGTGATGTGCTATGAGGATAATCCTCTTTGCGAGAAACAGGTGGACAACTTGCCTTTTGAGAAAGGAGATGTGCTGTTGCGTATGAACTTCTTTGGATTGAGAGGAAAAAGGAGTAATCAAAAGATACCTTGCCCTGTAATAGAAGACTATACGCATGATCCTTTTGGTCATGGGGCACTTGGTAGCGATGCAGACTGGTGTGTCGCTTCATTGCGCAAGACTTTGCCTTTGCCAGAAGGTGGTATGATGTGGTCGCCCAAGGGGCATCGGCTCTCAGTAGAGTTGGATCCTTCTGAAGAAAACGAGAAGATGGCAGCTATTCGCTGGGAAGGGATGGAGATGAAATCCGCTTACCTGAAAGATGAGGCAGTCAATAAAGAAGAATTCCGCAAGCATTATACCGAAACAGAGGCATATTTTAATTATGCTGAACCAGTTCTGATAGACAGCAGAAGCAAGGATGTGGTTACCCATCAACTGGATGTTAATCTTTGGCAGGCTGTCAGGCGCAAGAACTGGCAGTCGCTTCATAGCTTGGTGAACCAAGAGGCTTGTGAGGTGTTGCTGCCAGAAGATACGGTTTGTACTCCGTTCTCATTGATACTATTGCTGGATTCAAAAGAGCGTAGGGATGCTGTCAGGAGGCGACTGATTGAAGCATGTGTCTATCCCGCCATTTTGTGGGATATTCCTGAGCGTGCCTCTGTGAATGCCCGACGTTTTAGTGAGAGAATGCTTTCCGTTCATTGTGATGGTCGCTATACAGAAAAAGATGTTAGACAGTTGGCAGGTATCCTGAATGTTGTGTTAGATACAAGATGATACAATTATATAACTTAGCAGAGGCAGGGAAATGGGACGCTTGCATCAAGAGTTTTGAGGAATGGGATGTTTACTACCTAAGTGGTTATGTGAAGGCTTTTCATATTCATGGAGACGGGGAGCCATATCTCTTGTATTATCAAGATAACGGGCTTCGAGCTATCTATGTGTATATGCGTAGGGAAACGGCTTTGCCAGGAGTTTACGATTCCGTGACTCCATACGGCTATGGAGGCGTATTATTTGATGGCAATACATCTGAAGAAAAACTAATGGCGTTCTGGCAGGCATACGTAAAAAAGATGCAGGATGAGGGAATCGTAGATAATTTTGTTCGTTATCATCCAGTGTTGAAGAATGCTGCTCCTATGAAAGAATTGTCGAATGTGATAGATTTAGGCAAAACGATCGTGATAGATTTGACTTCGCCAGATGTGATTTGGGGGAACATCATCAGTAAGAATCGTAATATGATCCGTAAAGCAGAAGAGAACGGGATAACGATACACCATGGTAAAAGCTTGCAACTATTCAAGAAGTTCAGGCGTATCTATAAAGCCACGATGGATAGGGATAATGCGGATGATTATTACTATTTTGACGAGACGTTCTTTGAGTCTATTCATCGAGACTTGAAAGGTAACTATGAGATATTCTATGCTGTTCTGAATGATGAGATCATTGCCATGAGCATCATACTCTATGGTAATAGACAGATGCATTATCATCTTTCAGGTTCAATGAAAGAATACAGTTACTTGCCACCATCCAATTTGTTGCTTTATAAGGCAGCACTTTGGGGCTATGAACAAGGCTTTAAGACCTTCCATCTTGGAGGGGGCGTTGGCTCTCATGAGGATAACCTATATAAGTTCAAGGCAGCATTTAATAGAAATAGCGACTATCAGTTCTCAATAGGTAAGGAAATATTCGTTCAAGAGAAATATGATGAGTTAGTTGCTCTGAGAGTCAAGCAAGAACCGGACTTTCAGCCAGATAGTAATTTTTTCCCTCTATATAGAAGCTAACATGGGTTGCTTTACAGAACCGATATTGCTGAATCGAGAACAGTGTTTGAAATTTAAGGAGCGTCTAACGAGGTTCTATTATTCAAACATTAATTCCTGCTCTTATATGAGTAGCTTTACATATAAAGATGCAGAACAGAAAATTAATGGTCTGATTGAACACGTCTCGAACGGCTCAGCCATAGTTTATGGCGTGTTTGACGGTGAGGTCCTGATAGGATATGTATGGGCATACGAACATTCATTCCGTGAAGAGATAAGAATATATGTGAACGAAATACATGTGGACGAGGCATATAGGAATAGAGGTATAGGCAAACAACTCCTGCTTGCCATTGAATGTATGGCAAAGGAACGTGGGTATGGCGCTCTATACATTCATGCAGAAGGGAATAATGACGGCGCTATTCGCTTATACCAAAACGAAGGGTATGAAATAGAGCGTATTCAGCTGAGAAAAGAATTGTGAAAAAGATTCTGATAGTTGGTGGTGGTGTCAATCAGATGCCATTGATACTTGCTTCAAAACAACAGGGATATTTTGTTGTTGTGGTTGATTATGCAGGTGAGAAATGTCCTGCATACGCAATAGCAGACAAATTTTACAACGTAAGTACGCAAGATGAAGAAGGGATATTCGAAGTAGCTAAGAAAGAAGAAATAGACGGAATTATATCGAACTCTGAACCATCGATGCTAATAGTCAACAGTATTGCAGAAAAACTTGGTTTGAATGGAAACCCGGTTGAGGGTGTCAAAGACTTGATGTCAAAGAATAGGTTCCGTGAATTGCAGAGAAGAGCAGATGTTTATACTCCGAGCCTTTTTGAGACGACTACCGCGGAAGAAGCTGTTTCAGTATCAGAAAGAATAAATTTTCCAATCATCATCAAACCCTGTGAATCTTCTGCCAGCCGTGGGTGTAAGGTGATTGAAAGCTTTGACAGCAAAGATATAGAGAAGGCATTTTTTGTTTGCCAGCAATTATCCAGAGACAAGAAGGTTGTCGTTGAGGAATATGTGGAGATGCCTTCACTGCGAACTATTGAAGGTGACATCTTTGTTATGGGTGACACAATCCTATGGGATGGATTGTTTTATACCACAAGGGCTAGTTGGGCTCCCATGGTGCCCATGACCTATACGGCTCCCATTCTTATGGACGAGGACAAACAGGATATGATAAAGTCTTCCGTTTCCAGAGTCCTCAAAACTGCAGGTATTCGTTTTGGGGAATTCAATATGGAGGGTTTCTTTACAAAGACAGGAGAGTTCTTCATCATAGAAATCAATGCAAGACAAGGGGGGAATTTCCTGCCTAACTTCATACGACGTTTTACTGGCATAGACTACAACCGTTTGTTGGTAACAACCAGTGTGAATGATGATTCCTATTGGAACACAATTGTATCTTCCGAGCGGAAAAGCCGTTACTATATCATGCATTCTGTATATAGTCAGAAAGAAGGTTCTTATAAAGGCTTGACAATTGATTCAACAATCAGCGCATACGTCACAAATGTGACAGAACTGTTGTCTGCAGGTGACAAAGTGGAGAAATGCGTAGATGGAACCAGCATTGTGGCGAGTGTTGATCTTGAATTTGATAGCTTGGATGAACTATATGAAATAACGCCCCAAGTTATTGATAGTATTCATGTTGAATTGAGTTAGGATGGTTTCTGTGATTGTTCCTGTGTATCAGGTGTCCGATTACGTGGAGCGCTGTCTCCACTCTGTGATGGCACAGACCTATTCGTATATTGAGTGTATCATTGTGGATGATGCAACGAAAGATGACAGCATTGAGAAATGTGAACGAATGATAGGGAAGTATGATGGCCCTATCCTGTTCCGTATTATTCACCATGAGCAGAATCGCGGTTTGTCAGCTGCGAGGAATACCGGCTTTGATGCTGCCAATGGCGAATATGTCTATTTTTTGGACAGCGATGATTATATAACGCCAGATTGCATTGAGAAACTAGTTTCGGTGGTCGATAATGACCCAGCCATTGAGATGGTGCAGGGAAACAGTTTGATGAAGTCTGGTGGCTCAGAGACACCATTATATCGGTTAGGGCACGCTATACGCATCTCGAATAATGATGAAGCACGAAAAGAATTCTTCCAGGATCGAAATATCTATATCAGTGTATGGAACAGGCTGCTGAAGAAATCGTTTGTTGAAGAGAATGAGCTTTACTGCCGTGAAGGATTAGTGTTCGAGGACTTGCTGTGGGTGTTTTATTTGATGAAGCATTTGAAGAAAGCTTATCTGTGTGAAGAAATCACCTATCACTATTGTTTAAGGCAGGGGTCTATTTTAGTTGATGCCAAACCCGAGTCAGTCAGGTGTTATCCCCTCATATTTGATGAGATTTTTCAGAACTTAACTCCAGGACGAGAGCAGGAGGAAATCAAAGGGTATTTGTACTATTTCATTAATCACTATGTTTCATACATGAAGGTCGCTCCCTCATTTAATGATACAATCAAATTATACAGGGCAAAGGCAAAGCAGTTTCATTGCTGGAATGTCTCAGTCTTACTATTCACAGTAAATATCATGGTGAGATTTGTTAATCCGACAGGCTTCCTGAAATGGCTGAATTCCATGCGATGGAAGTTGAAGCGACTTCATTGAAGGTCAGGCAATATATTTGAGGTGTATTAAACAAGTATCAAATGAATCTATGGGAGTTGTGAGCATTACTTTTACGATAGAAGTATACCGTACATTTTTTACATTTATTTTAAAGTAGTAAATAAACAATAATATTATGTCTGAAAGAAAAAGAATTTACCTTTGTCTGGCTCATATGAGTGAGGCAGGATTAGAACAGAAGTACATCAAAGAAGCATTTGATACGAATTGGGTAGTGCCGCTCGGGCCAAACGTGAATGGATTTGAGAAGGATTTGGAGGTATTTGTAGGTCAAGACAAGAGAGTAGTGGCGCTGGCGGCGGGGACGTCGGCAGTGCATCTCGCGTTGATTGCTTGCGGGGTGAAGTCTGGGGATGAGGTAATCGTGCAGAGCTTTACGTTCTGTGCGTCAAGTCATCCGATTACATACCTAGGAGCTACACCGGTGTTCGTGGATTCTGAGAAGGATTCTTGGAATATGGATCCTGAGCTCATGGAGGAGGCTATTAAGGATCGTATTGTTAAGACGGGAAAGAAACCTAGGGCGATTGTGCCTGTAGCTCTGTATGGAATGCCGTATCAGATAGATCGCATCATGGAAATTGCTAACAAGTATGAGATCCCAGTGATTGAGGATGCTGCTGAGGGCTTCGGATCAAAGTTCAATGGCCAGGTACTTGGTACGTTTGGCAAGTATGGCGTTTTGAGCTTTAACGGTAATAAAATGATTACGACGAGCGGTGGTGGTGCGCTGATTACCCCCGATGAGGAATCGTGGCGGGAGATTATGATGTATGCGACCCAGTACCGCGAGAGCTATCCGTATTATCAGCATGAAAAGATTGGGTTTAACTACAGGATGTCGAATATTTGTGCTGGTATTGGCCGCGGGCAAATGACAGTTGCCAATGATCATATTTCACATCATAAACATGTGCAGAAACTCTATGAGGAACTGTTCAAAGGCGTGGAGGGTATAACTGTTCATTCGCAGCCTACAACAGGAGAATACGATAGCAACTACTGGCTCTGCACCATCACTATTGATCCCAAATTGAGAATTAAAGGGCAGGAGAATGCCTATAAGACGATCGTAACGGGGGCTGTGGGAGGAGCTGCAGGCGTGATACATGTGGCAGATAGTGCAACTACCGATTGTCAACCGAATGATAATGTGGAGGCTCTACGTGTAGCATTAGACCAAGCAGGCATCGAGGCTCGTCCTGTTTGGAAGCCGATGCATAAACAGCCTTGTTATAAGGATGCGCCGGCATATGTCAACGGTGTTTCTGAAGCCATTTTCAAAGTCGGTATGTGTTTGCCAGCAGGGCCTTATGTTTCGGACGATGACGTAAAGTACATTGTCGAGACAATTAAGGCCAATATCCTTTAATTCATTCATTTCTTTCGGCGCGAAAGAAACGAACCAAAGAAAGCATTCCCCCAACCAAGGCCTTCCCCCGAGGGAAGGATGCAAACTCAAAGTCGCAGAGACCGACGACTTTTCGTGGGTTTTAGTATGCCGGGACACGGCATGTATTTTTATTAGGCTACGCGATGAAATATCTAAAAGCCCTCTGGCAATTTTGTTCGTACCTCTTCTGGCCACAATGGGGAAGAAAGAAAAAATCCGGTTGTCGATAATGAAGTGAACCCCGAAAGTTAGACAAAAAACTTTCGGGGTTCACTTCATTGTTGTAGCTGCTGTTGTATTTTTGTTGTTATACCTATGTAAGCATTCGTAGAAATGGAGGTCTCGTTATTTCTGAGGGATGTAGGGCCCGTCCTTAGCCTCGAGGATCGTGCTCGGTTCGTGGGCGATGACGGAGTGCCAGGCGCCTAAAGGCACTTGAATACCGAATTGTCCTTCGCGAGGACATACTCTAAAGCGGGCAATTTCTATGAAGTTGCTTTCGTCTTGCGCGATATCGCCGTCGTGGATAGGCCCACCGGCATCCATATTCGGAAGTTCTTCGTAGAACACCCAATCCAGACAACCTTCGAGACAGATGACTGTTTCGGAGGTTTTCAGGTGACGATGGATAGGCACCTTCGTCCCGACCTCCAACGCATTGAGCATCCGCTGGGAAGTATCCTCCGCCGTCGTCCTTAGGTCAAAATTCATCCGCAGGCGAGGGGATTCTGCTGCTTTCTGATGGAGATCCTTCAGCAAATCTTTATTAATTAGCTGTATATCCATAGGGTTAATTCTTTAGCGAGGCCAGGTATTCCTCATGGAGATGATAATATTTCTTCATAAACACAACGTACGCAGTTACAGCCATTACAACACAACTCATCCCATAAATCCAATGTGCCGCGATGGTATCTGGACATAGATAAATAAAGCCCAGCGAAACTGCCAACTGCATCACCATATAAAGCAATGACACCTTCACATGACCAATCTTGAGTTCATTCGCCATAATCTGATAGGCATGTTTGCGATGAGCCTGTCCCAGATTCTCATGCAGCATCATGCGATGGATAGCCGTCGATACCCCATCGATACCATAGACCATAAAAAGAATCATATAAGTCATATCGCCCGTCTGGAATATTAGTCGCACCAGTGCGAACAGCATGATAAATGCGATACCAATTGAACCAACATCCCCAGCAAAGCATTTAGCCTTGCCTTTAGGTCTGAAATTAAAGATACAGAACACAAGTACACCCAATATGGCCACTACCAAAAAAGATTCCTCAATGAATTCCAAATCTCGACTTAAGAGCAACAGCGGCATCAATACCGCCAAACTGTAACCAGCCGTGATACCATTAATCCCATCCATAAAGTTGATAACATTTGTAGTACCTACGCATAAGATGAGTGAAACCATCAATAGCAACACACCCCAGTACCAATTATCCACTGAAAACAGCCCCGAATCACTCATGATGGGATACAACATCAATGTCATAGCTACAAACTGAACCACCAATCTCAATGAATCTGGCAATGACTTCACATCATCCCAGAAACTTACTCCTGCAATCATTATAAGCCCGATGATAAATGGCAAATAGCATAATGTCCCTGACCAGCAAAACCACACCACCATTGATATGGCAAAAATGATTCCACCGCCACGTAAGACGATCGTCGAGTGCGATGACCGCTCATTCGGCTTGTCTATGATATTAAACCTGTCTGCCACCTTAAAGTACAATAACTCCCAAAATAGCAGAAACAAGAAGATTATTCCGTATGTAATCATGAGTTGAATGATTTGATTGTTTTAGCGAGGCCATCCTTAGCCCTCACTGGCAGTTTTTCAATACCAAGAGCTTTCTTGATCTTTGCATTCGACGAAACATAGTTCTCTGTGAGCTTCTGCAATCTCTCAGGATTCAGGGATAAATGTAATGCCCCTCCTATTTTTGCTACACACTCCATCAACCCTCTGGGGATGCGCCAAATTTGAGCCTGCTTTCCTAAAGCCTCGCAGATAATCTCAATAAGCTCATTGGTCGAGATTGCTTCATCATCATTGATGTTATAAATGCCACTCTCAACATCCTTATTCAAAAGTCCCTCGATGATATAGCAAAGATTATCAATTGAAGTAAATGTACGTTTATTCTCAAATGCACCAAGCGGCCAGGGAATTCCTTTACTTACAAACCCATACAACAAATTGAGATTTCCCTTATTGCCAGGTCCGTGTATCATGCAAGGACGAAGGATGTAAGTCTCTTGATTATTCTTCCTTCTTACGTCTTCTTTATTCCTAATATATTCTTCCGCTGCCATCTTACTCTCACCATAAGGCCCTTTGGGACTCGGAACAACATTCTCATCCACGAAATCTCCTTCTACCCTATCAGCAGCAGCCTTCACGGAGCTGAAGAAGATAAATTTCTTCGCTTTCGACTTCAAATAATAATCATATATCTTTTTCGTTAAATCTGTATTAACCTTAAAATACACCTCAGCTGCACTCTGGTTCTTTGTATCATGTGCTTTACCTGCCAAATGAATAATCACATCCACCTCAGGAATACCATTTTCTCTATCTAAAAAATCCCATGAAAATGTGAACCTAACACCCTCTTTGATAGGACTAATAATATCAAGCCCATAAATAGTATGCTCTTTTGATAGAGCTTTCACAAGATTAGTGCCCACAAATCCATGGACTCCTGTAATCAGTATTTTCATTATCTTTCTTGTTTGCAGAAAATTTAACAATTAATAACTATTTATCTTCCTCCATCCCCAATGCCAAACTTTCCAAATAGGCATCCATAGAACTTCAAGTGGATAATGGCGGCCCATTACCCAATATCTCCTTAGAATATTCGCAGGTAGCACCACCCCAAACCGTTGATGCCCAAAGTTTCCTGCAGCCATTACCTCTTCTAACAGAAATCTGCCTTCTTTCTCATTGGGTTCGCAAAGCATCCATTTTTCCGGCATACCGCAAGCATGCATTAATACCCACATCATAGCAGCAAGGAACTTATGTAGGCCAGATGAATTTATCTTCTCTACCAATCCATCAATTACATGTTTGTTGGATTGACCATGATAAAGTGTTTGTCGCTCTTCATACATACGCTTCAATATGTAATAGTAATCAACTACATGCCTCAGCCCCACGCCCTCCGCAATCAGGTGTCTGTATGTATGCGACAAACATGCTATTACCTGAAACTCTATAGAAGGAATATTATAGTCTATTCTTTCTTTACCTACATCTATTCGTTCCCACTCCTTCTCAAAAAAGTTTTGCAGACGAGTATTATAAAAAGGATTCCAAGACCATGATGGATGGAAATGCACTTCTACCGGAACATCGCAAAAGAAATCCACACCGACATTATGCCACACAGGGGGATGTACTTCATACTTGCTCTGTAGCACTAGGATAGAGTTTTGAAATGCCAATTCCTTTCAATATACAACAATCATAACCGGCTTCTTTGAATACCTCAGTTAGAATCTTTACACTTTTTTCATTATTCTTGCTTTGTTGCTCTATCATTTGTGTAACACCTATCCATTGCAACAGCACATCTATCGGCGGGCGCTGTTGTTCTGATAAACGCTCCAAACCATCTAAAATTACTCCAGCTACAGCCTGCCGTTGCGCTTCATCGAATAAACGCATCCATTCTTCGGAAGTAGGCAAACTTGTCAATTCTCTGCGACTACCTAATGATACCTGTAACAATTCAAGGAAAGTACTCATACAATAGAGTTTCTACTTGATGATACCAAGCCATACTTTAAATATAAACATCTGGTCGTTCCACAGTCGTTTCACACGAGGCCATGTTAGGTCTGTTACTGTGCGATAAATGCCATATAAATTTCTGTCTAAAACCCACTGAGGAGGACTTGCCTTGGCGCCCACATAAACATCAAAGCTACCGCCAAGCCCCTGATATATTGCAGGATACTTCTGATACATCTCATCCATCAACAATTCCTGTCTTGGCGAGCCCATGGCAACAAAAACCATGTCTGGCTTTTTCTCTTTTATATCTGCTATCAAGGCTTTTTTCTCATCTTCTGATTTTAAATATCCATTACGATACCCAGCAATCCTTATCTGAGGATAATCAACTTTCAATTTTGCAATTGTGGTATCAATAATCTCCTGTTTGCCTCCAATAAAATAAAAAGATTTTTCGGGAGTCCAACGTTCTATGAACATAGTCCAGATGTCACACCCGGATATTCTCACAGCTTCTTTGAATCCTTTTCTTTTAAGGGGCCATACAGCGCCAACTCCATCGCAGTATCCTATGTTATCATTAATGATTCTGCGGGTTTTATCGGTTGCTTCGTTCAGTTTTCCGGCATTGATAGCAACCAATATTTTTTTCTTTCCTTTTACGAAATCAAAGATTTCATCAAAACTGGTAAATGCGTAATATTTTACGCCATTCACCTCTCCTCTTTGTTTTTCCATTATTAATATTATTTTGATTCTAACAAATAGTAACTCATAGCACAAAACATAAAAGCATTACTCCAACGCATATACGATATCTTCGTACTCATTGGTTTCTTCAGCTGATAATAGAAATACCCTTTTTTATCCTGCATATTGGTAATAGCCCAACATAATACTTTTTCTGCTAAGGGTTGGTCTTTATTATATTCATGTAATCTTGCCATAGTAACTAGCAGTTGACCAGGGCAGTGTATATCAATAGGGTATTTATGCCCAATAAAATGCCATGGCTCTCCATCTTCATCAAAGAAATGATTTTTATAATAATGATATCCCTTTTCTATATGCTTGTGAAAGGACTTATCGCCAGTCATCTCTTCATATCCTATTAGGCCATCCAGATTATATCCGGTATGATAACTGTCAATCCATCCTTGGGTCGGCCCAAGCCCGTAAATCCATGAACCATCTGCCGCTTGAGCTTTGCAACATGCAGAAACAGATGCCTTTGCAGCCTCTAAATATTCTTGGTTACCTGTATAATGATAACAATACGCCAACAATCTACTTCCTAATAACGATGCATTATACACAGTATCATTGCCAGGCAGAGGACTATATGAAAACAAAAATCCCTCCTCGCACTCATGTCTATGCAAATCCTGCATCAGGAACTCTGCAGATGTTAAGGCAATATCTAGATAGCGTTTCACACCAGTCACTTCATATGCCTCCATCAATGCCGTAGCACAAAAGTTTGTTGCCACAACAGTAGGTGTGTATGCTGGAAAGAACAATCCACCCCTAGCCTGCCAATCAAAGTTATACCCCCAACATGCACCATGATAACCACCCTTCGATTGCATTGCAATCAATAGTTCTGCCACCTCGTACACCTTTGCTTTCAGTTCGTCTTCCGTACCAAGCAATTCTATCATATTTGGCCATTGGCGAACGATTTTTAAAAGATTACAATAACCCTGTAGAAATAAGCCTATACCCTTAGCGTTATGCTCTTTAGGAATCATAGCTATTCTGCGCAAATTGACGGGGCAACGCTTAAAGCCCTGAATCACGCACAAACGCCAAAAAGGCTTTGTCTTGAAATAGGGTAGTGCCTGGAATATGCGAGAATTAAGGCCATCGAATGGATCCCAGCCCTTATATTTCTCTTTCTCGCAATATGTTTTTATCTTAAATAAAGCCGCTAGTTTATCAGTACTATTCATATTTTTTATTATTTTCTAAAAGACAGGTATTATTCAATTTATAGATTGGTTTACAACTGCTTTTACGCTTCTATCAAGAAAGCGTTTTCCTATTAAATTAAGGATTTAACATATTGCAAATAAATCTATCATATATTTTCTGTATATAATAAGAAAAAGCAAAACAAACAGGAACCGCAACTATGTACATATATAATGTAAGAAATAGGGTTTCTTGTGGTTTAAAAGTTGATAATATAACCCAATAAACAAACCTATGAAACAAATAACAAGACATGCTTGTATAGGCCAAAAAGGTTATATAATTCTCCCATTTCAAAAGGCTCTTTTGCATGCATACAAATAGAACCACGCAAAAAACTCCCATTGCATTTGTTAACATCCTATAAGGTCCAATACTATTATAATCTCTTAGTTGAATTAGCATAATTACATAAATAACTGCCAAGCAGATTGTTGAAAGAAATCTGCCCCCCCCCATCCATTATCGCGATCTTAATTTTATTAAAGAATTCTGTTGTTGTGATATTTGATGAACATATCCCTATAAAATAAAAGAACAAATTAAAAATAAATCTATAATCAATATCTATAAAACGTGAAAGTACTACAAAACCAACAATTAAAAATAAGCTCCTTTTTACCCTTACCCCTCTGAGAACAAAAGGGGTTATAAAATAGAAAACCATTATCATGGATATATACCAAAGCGTTAATGGTCTTGGCTTTAAGAATGGCGCTAGTCCTAGTAAGGAATTAATAGTTTGTTCCAGATTATTAAAACCTATGGAATATAAAAGGATTGCCGACAAAAAAAATAAAGGATAAAAGCGGACAACTCTTTTCTTATAAAAAAACATAACGTCTCCCCAGGTTTCACAATTATATTTTCGCCCTATAAGATAACCAGATATCAAACTAAATGTTCCGAGGCATGACCACATAATGCTATTACCATAAACATTATTATTAAGATAAAACTCATCACCTAAGTACTGAGACAAATGGAAAATGCCTACAATATAGAACATGCAAATTCCTCTTAGTAAATCTATCCGTATATTTCTTTTCACTGTGTAAAAAATTAATGCTATTATTCCTTACCTCTTTCGCAATACAGTATTGCATTCATAAAGCCATTGAACATTTTATCTAAGCCCATTTCTTTCTCCACCGTAAGTTTTGCAGCTTTTGCAACCCTCCCGTATAGTTGTTCATCAGATACTAATTCTTTTACTTTATCATGCAGCTCCTTCTCAGAATTTACAATAAAGGAATTTTCTCCATTATGAACATATACAATCTCTGGCGCATGAATTCTGTTAAGAACGACTATCGGTTTACCCCAAAACATTGCTTGGTTCACAGCTAGTCCTATATGGCCTGGCGTACTGAACACATCTCCCATATTATATATTTCGTCCACATCGTTACCATATTTCTCGCCCAAATAATAATAATGCGGAGTTTCATCAATTATTTTTGATTGGGTTTCGTTTATGCCTCCTCCAACTACGACTAGAGCCAATTCCGTATCCTCTTTAAAAAGATCTAGAAGAATATCCAAACCTTTATAAGGAAGTATTCTACTTATATATAGCAATACTTTTTTCTCTTTTATATCATACTTCTTTTTTACATCGGCTGGAGTTGCAATTTTATTGAAGTCTACGGAGCTGAAATCAAGTGTATTATGTGCAACAAATGTTTTCTTCCAATTACATTCCCAAATATATTTCATTTGATCCTCTGAATAAATGATAAGCGCACTGCTAATAGTATGTATTACATGATATACAAAATTTTTCAATTTCGCATCTGGTGTCTTTATATTTATGCCATGCCCCCAAAAAATCATAGGAATATTATGCATTTTACAATAAAGAGTCAATGGTATAATCATTTTATCCTTAAGATGAAGGAAATTAATGCAAATGTCTGGATGAAGTTCTTTTATTAAACTCTCATATTTTGAAATCGAAAATTCTAGAAGGTGTTTTTTATATTTAATATCAAAGCTAACTTCTTGAAAATTATTACTAACAACATGAAACTCATAACCCTTCTCTGCAAACATTTCAAAAAAGGTGTTATATATTTGACTTCTATAATGCAATACTTTATTAGAAATTAACAGAATTTTTTTCATAATTAATATATTTGTAATTCAATTAGCTCAAAGAAACAATCTTTTCCTTTAAATTTACATACATCTTTCTTAGATTCTTTACCATTGCAATAATCATTGTTAAATCATGTATGAACATTTATGGAACTTTATTACCCGAGCTCTTTTCGATTATAATTTTGACTCAATAAAACTCATAACGTTTTCAGCTCTTTGCTTAATCGAAAGCAATTTAACACGCGCCACACTTGCTTCAGAGAGTTCTTTACGCAATTCTTCATTTTGCATAAGTAAATATATAGCATCTGCAATTGCTTTTATGTCACTCGGATTAACTAGCAATGCACTCTGGCTATTTAAAACATCGTAATTAAACGGCAAATCACTTGACACAATAGGTAAACCACAGGCCATCGCTTCTATTATCGCATTACAACAACCTTCGGCATATGTTGGTAAGCAAAACACATCCGATGAGTTTAAATACATTGGCAGATCAGTATTATTAACTCGACCTTTGAATATTATACTTTCATGTTCAAGTGACAGGTTTCCATCACCTATTAATACTAATTTAATATTTGAATTACCTAATTTCTTTATAGCTTCAATAATTCGGTTCTGCCCTTTACGTTCAATAAACCCACCTACACAAACTACTATAAAATAATTCTGTTGAAAATTTAATTTTTTACGACACTCATATTTGTCAATCCTTTTAAAAATAGAGAGATCAGTTCCATTAGGTAGAACAACGCATTTGTCTTCATCTATGTAATGCTTTCTTATTGCCTCTTCTTTATTTTTTGATGACACACAGATACAGCCTCTAATGTCATTCCGAAATCTCTCTAAACTAAATGTTCTTGTAGGGGGGTAAACTCTTCCAATAGTACTCTCTCCAGATGCAACGAATAGTGGAACATGCAAATGATTTGACAAATACCACCCAAAAACTGCGGAGCTAAAGAAATGACAGTAAATAATATCTGGATTGATACCTTTACTTTTGGCTAAACGATAAATTTTCCTTGAAATGATTGCATTATTAATTTCAACTCCTAACAGCACTGTTTTAGGAATGCTAAAATAGCGAATGTGAAACACCTCTACAGGATTATCTGGGTTATTTTCATCTTTATAGTATTTTGGTACATACTTAATTATTTTACGCAAATACGAGGTAAGCGAAAAAGGACAGAACACAACACAGCGGTGTCCTTGACGGGTCCATTCATCTACCAATTTTTTCACAAACACATACCTCATGTTATCAACATAGGGATAACCAGGGCTTATAATGCAAATGTTCATAATTAATTATCTATTGGCAATTTTATAAGTTTTCCCAATAATAAATCATAGCTATCTGGATTGAACCCCCCCATCCCACTTGTAGGAAAAAATGTAATTTCACCAAAATAAACACCCTCGTCATTATCATAAAAATCAATACGTACAAATGGATGGCCATTGGCTAATATTTTTGCTAATCCCAACATTTTCTCAAAGTTCCTTGGTTTATTAGGGGCTATTTCTGCAAAAGTATACTTTTTGGGTCCTACAAAGTTTTGATGATTCCAGTTTACATCAAAAAAATCTACGCTCATTTTCTTATTTCTCCCAGATATAACCTGACAAAAATAAGGATCACCATTAAAACAAAAAAATTTATAGTCTGGTAAATCATCTGTGTTCGAGACAGGAGCAATATACTTTTCTGCAATTATTTTTTTGGGGACATTTTTATACGGCCACTCTCTTTGTTTCCTCCATATATTTTGTTTCATGCTGTGTTTAAGTTTTGCAATTGCTTTGTTCCGGTCTATTGTTTCTTTATCTTTACATATTACTACACCTGAGGACCCTCCGCCATAAGTTGTCTTCAAGACGAACTGATTAGGTAGCAAGTCCCAATCTATTTCTTCCGGATTATCCCATATACCAAGTGTTGGGATGATATATTCCGGTCCAATCATTTTCTCTACATAACTTTTTACGGCATCCTTATCAACCAATTTTGTAAATTCTGGCTTTCTATTGTTAATCTTTAACCATTGCAATTTTTCGCAAAAAGTCTTTGGTTTTTTAAGATTAAGTCTATAACCCATTTTTAACCAAAAAATCATCTTCAGATATAGCTTTGTTGGAAAAAGCCAGTTTATTTCCATCAATATAACTGTTAGCATATACCTTGGTTGTGTTAGCGTTATTAATCTCATATTCTTATTTCTTATTTTTCAATTTAAAACCACAAGAAAACGGTCTGCAAATAGCAAGAATAATACCATACAATACAAAATAACGGGACAAACTATAAGTCCATGCATAAAATGAAATGAATAACATTGATGCCATGCTTCCAATACATATTAATTTCTCCATTCTATTTGTTGCATATCTTTTCGATTTAAAAATAAAATATAGAATCAGACTGACAAAAATCACATATAAAGAGGAGCCTATTATTCCACCTTCGCAAAGCTGGGTCATATATTCAGAATGAATGACCAATTCTTTACCATTATTCATATAAACAGGGAAATTATTTAAGCCAATACCATTGACAGGTTTCATCAGAAAAAGTTCCCATCCACTTACATAGAAGTATGCTCTATCCCCCATATATTTCAAAAAGACGTTATCATATAGGTTGTATTGAGATGCAGAATCCTCTATCACATTCATACGTTGACCCATTAATGTATACTGCAAAACGTATTCTATAGAATAATAAAAAGCAAAACCTATAACTATGAGAGCAAACAGTTTCTTCGGATCCTCAATGTTATATTTTCCTATCACATAAAAAAACGTAACAATAACCCAAGCACCTAATGCTTTTCTGGTTGCCCCAAAAAATATAGCCATGAGAATCAATATACTTACTAAAACCAGCCCTTTACCATTAACGATTCTCTTTATATACGCCCAATATACTAAACTTGCTAAAACACAAGCAGTCAATGGCAAATTGTTTCCCAAAGCCTCACCACCCCTATCGTCTGCTGTTGCAGCAGTCTGGAAAAGCATGCCGACTATAAGATATACAATAAGAATCCATATAGAAAACCTTATGAAACGTGTTGGATTCATTAAACATTCATAATATGCAATTCCCATACAGAACAAAGGTATAACCAACTTCCTTGTTATGAAATTTATACTACTTGGATTATTATTATCAGATGGTGTAATATCTTGAAAAAAATACCAATTAACTAATACATAAATAATCCACATAGACCATATGACAACTGGCGGGCTGGAGAATGCGAACTTAAAAATTCGATTGCTCTTATTATTCACAATTAATACAAGCATCAATGCTTCCGCAATGAAATGTATTCCTCTTATTCCAAATATTCCAACAAGAGGACCTTCCATTAAGATTAATGCTATTAATATATAGCCTAAAGGTATGTTCTTATGCTTTATCATAATCTGAAACGGGCTGTAAGTACTTTATTATTTTTGCAGGGTTACCTGCGACAACACAATTATTCGGAACATCCTTTACAACTACACTACCAGCCCCGATTATTACATTATCTCCGATTGATATATCCCCCATAATACAAACATTAGCTCCGAGCGAGACATTGTTTCCAATTGTTGGTATAAGGTCGTTTCTTCCATGTTCTTTATTGCCAATTGTTGTCAATTGACATATTGTTAAATGATCTCCTATCGACTTCGCATTTATTATAGTTGCATATGGGTGGTTTAAAACAAATGCATGTTTACCAATGGCCTGAATATTATTAGTTAATTTGAAAAAAGGATATTCCCTTGCCAGGAGTTTTAACCACATTGCTTTACTTTTCCCAATACGATAATAAAAAAGATTGCGGTAGGGTTTTTTCTTCGCCAGATAGTATATTAATGGTTTATTAATCTTCAATCTTTGATTCATTTCTTCAACATCTGAATTAATAAGCATTTTTGCACTTTCGGAAGAACACTTATATACAACCAAATGTGGTATTAACAATACATATTTAAATAAATATATAATCTTCATAATCTCCTATTTTTTAAATTAGTTATAAGCTTAACTATATGTGATTCACATTGTAAATAAGCTAGCAACTTTGTCTTCTTCTTCTCAGAGAGGAATGATGGCAGGAAATGCCTTTTATATAAAGATAAAAGGTACTTATTATTATATGGTTCAAAAAGATACTTTAAATTCTGGCTATCAAGATATTTATTATATTCTTCAAGTATTCTACTATCACTTTTAATTATCTTATTAATTTCATCTATCCTATTATAAAAGATTTGCAAATCTCTATCTGCCATAAGGTTGATGGATGCTTCCTTATCGCATTGGAAGTATGGAATTATTTTATAAGAAACATTCTCCTCTTCAAAAATAAGTTGAACCAGCATCCCTTCATACCACGAATCTCTCTGACAACCCTTTTTATCAAAACAGAAATTTCCCAATCCGTAAAAGATTGGTTTTTCATTGTATATCTCAAATCCGCTATAGCAATGCTGATGGTGATTAATTACAGCGTCTGCACCCGCATCAATGAAAAATCTGTAAACCTCTTGCATGCGCGGGCTTGGTAGTCTATAATACTCATTGCCGCCATGCACAACTACAATAATATAGTCTGAATATAATTTAGCTTTTTTTATATCATAATACTGCCTCACAGGATTTAATGGATTACTTCCACTCGATTTTTCTGTTGCTATCGAAAATTCATGTTCACAGCAGTTGATTATTGTGAGTTTCTTATCACATAATGTCTTCTCTAATACTCTTGATGCCATTTTAAGGTTTGTTCCTCCACCTACAGTATCTATACCTTCCCTTTCACATATAGCAAGTGTATTCTTTACAGCGGTATCTCCATAATCAAGAAAATGATTATTTGCTAATGTAACAATATCAAACCCCGCCCACTTTAAGGCCTTTATGCCATCTTCTGTACAACAGAGGTTAGGTCCACACTTCTGGATGGGCTTTTCTTCACCATAGCATACAGGACACTCTAAATTTACAATAGAATAGTCTGAAGAATTTGTCAAAGATTTAACTACACCTAAGACTGTACTATATTTACCTTCTTGAAAGGCAGCTGCCACTCTGTTTTGTGGGCAAAAGTCACCTGCTACAAGTACTTTCATTATAAATTTTAATAAAATTGTTTGTTACATTTTGTATTTTGTATTGCGATAAATCTTGTTTTACATGTTGATGTCTATAATCACCAATTAAAAACTCATTAAGCACTTCTTTTTCATTAAATCCTGTTGATATATCAATAATAGGTCGGCCTGTTATATAAAAATCAATTAATTTACTTGGAGCTTGAAATGTACTTTCATTTTTTAAATTTATCAAAAAATCCATTTGAGATAATTCAAAAATGAGCTGCTCTCTTGGTACATAGTCTTTTAATATGAGTTTATCACCTAATTGCAATTTGAACTCACTATAAAAAGAGCGCTGTTTTGTATAAACAACGAACCTAAAATTCATTTCTTTTAATGTCGCAAGATACCTTAGCAGATTTGAAGGATCCCTATATGAAGGGTGTATAACCCCTGAATATGCAAACTGAGGAATGGAATTACCCTTAAAAGTCTCGTCAATTTTAACATTAGACATATCAAAGCCTTGGGGTATAACTCTTATCTTATTTTGAAAACTTTGAGAATAGGCAGATCTTCCCTCTTCTATAGGGATTGTAATATAATCTGTTTTATTTCCCCAAAAATTTTCTATTATCTGAAAATACGAGGGGTGTTTATGTACAGAATCCCCCATATACGGATCTCCACAATCGGATACCCACACCTTTGGAAAAGATGATCCAATTATAAGCTTTGCAAAAGCAGCCCCCCAATGAATAGGATATGGTACAGCAACTGTTATAAGTAAATCAACATTCTGGATAGTTTTTATTACTTTATAAGTTTTCCATAATAGTTCTATATCAGGGTACTCAATAATCCGGTGAAACAACTTTCTGATTACTTTGTCAAAAAAAGTGTTTCTCTGCTTACCATCGCTATTTAATGTAGCAAAACGCATTACCCCCAAAGGGCATACATGTATTCCTGTTTCTTTTTCAAACAAGGTATAATCATATTCTCCTAGGACGGCGTATAGGTACACATCGTGCCCCTGTTTTACAAATTCCCTGGCCAATTCTGTTGCTCTATGAGATCGAGGGGATAAACTCGGGAAAATAGTACGCCCAATTATTACGATTTTCATTTAAATATAATCTATGAGTGTTTGTTTTTATTCAAATCATTATATTACTTGGAGCATTTTACTTCTTTAAACGAAGAACTTGCGGCATAAAAGATTTAACGAAATATGTATTTCCAAATAATTTATAAACCATCCCACAATATAAGACAAAGAATAATCCTCCTCCTAATATCATCCACAGAAATGAAGTGCCTGTATTAAACAAAATATAAAAAGGAATGGCAATTAATCCAGTATACAAAAACGGTTTTAACGTTAATAATATGTATTCCAGGAAACGCCCCCCAACAAGATTCTTCACTAAAATCCTCCAGCTAATAGGGGCTATTAATATATTAAATAGCAGAAGGCTCGCTACAACAGCTTCAACCGAGATTAATGAGCCTAACCACACAGCCAGTGAATTTAAGCCTATTCTACATATGGTCCAATAAAAGCCAACGTCGGTTCTCCCTAGTGCAACTTGAAGTGAGCCTGTAGGCCCACCTGTAGAAATATAGCCTAAATAAAGAGCCAATAAAGTCAACAACAATGATCCGTCGTTATATTGACTTCCATATAATGTATTTAATATTCCCGTCGAAAAAATAGAAACCGAAAAAAATACTGGATAATTAAATAATGCAACGGATTCAATTAAATGATAATAAGTATCTCTAAGTACATTTAAATCATGTTGTAATTTTGCGAGTATTGGAGTGACTACTTTTACCAAAACCTGATTCACTATATTGTAAATCATTTGGACTATTCTTTTGCACAGATTATACAACCCCAGCGTTTCCATACCAAATGAAGCACTAATAATTATTGTATCTATTTCTCGTGAAAAATAATCCAAAACATGCGAACCTATAGAATAAACACCTATTTTCAAGAACGGTAGCGTTTCCTTCACCTTGAAATGAAAGGTTATATTTCTGTCTTTGTATAACCCAATGCCTAAGAATAAAAGGTTAGAAAAAACGGCATTGAATAACGTTGATAAAACAAGACTATAAACACCAAGGCCTTCTACAGCTGTATAAACAGCAATACAGAAGGTTAATATTGACGTTAAAATTTCCACAATAGAGATATATCTAAATCGCATTTCTTTCTGCTGCACGGTACGATGTTGTGCACCAATGGAAGAGAATAAGACCGTCATACTTAGTATAATTAAAATCTTTGTTAAAGACGGCTCCCCATATATCTTAGCTACCAATGGTGAAATTACACACAATATAGATGTTAAAATTGACCCTGTTGTTATATTAAGCCAAAACAACGAACTATACACTTGAGGTGTAGTATCCTGCCTGTGCATTATCCCTACAGATATCCCAAGATCCAAAAACAGTCTTGTAAACCCAATAAACAATGTTGCAATAGCAACTAACCCAAAATCAGATTTCTCAAGAAAGCGTGTCAATATAGTTATCTGAAGTAAGGCTACGACATCTCGTACGACAACCGATACAGTTGTCCAGGCCAAGCCTTTCATTCCAGTTTTCAATAAGCTCATCTTAACCTTATTTATACAATTTACACATGTAATCAATATATCTATCCCATTTCATAAATGGAATCATCTTATCCCTATTTGGTAGACTCTTAGTGTGATAATCATCAAAATGAAGTATTACGTCTTCAAATTGATCAATTAAGTTATCCCAATTAACTCTAAAATAAAATATACCTTCCTTATCAATCGGGTATTCTAACCAATCTCCTATCAAGCATACGTTTTGGCAATAAACATGAGATCTTACAGAGCCTGCGAAACCATCCGTGTTTTGAAGCATAATAAATACATCTGTAATTTTTCTCAATACACAAATCTCTTTATTTGACAAAAATTTATCTAGTACAGTGTAATTAATGCCCGATTTCGATATCAATTCTATAACATGATTAAGATGCTCTGGTTGTGTTCCGTACGTCATAGGTAAAACAATGTGGAGTTTCCTTTTTAGCTCATCTGGCATTTGAGTCATCAACTCTATTGCTTTATCTTGATTCTGTATAGAAATTCCATTGTAACCTATAGTTGTTATTATTTTATTCTTATAATCATTACAAAAAAGTGGGGCAGTTTTTTTTATATCATCTTCAGTTAACGTATCTAGAATCTCTATATCTTTATTCCCCATGTACACGCCATCTACATTCCCTGCGAATTTTGAAGTATAATCAACATGAAATTCCTTTGTATAAAAATCTTGGATTATTCGTTTTATTTGATCATTAACACAAATTCTCTTACTACAATCCAAAAGTTTTTTCATTTTAATTTTTGTATCTCTGCTAGCATGCAGGATATCTTTCCCCCAAAACTCTATAAAATACTCTTTATTTTTTGACACGCAATATTCTGCAAGAGGAAATTGTTTAGGTGGAAATGACATAAACTCAATTATGTCATACTCATCAATTAACTTTTCAAATACTTTATAGCCTAAATATCTAAAGAATAAGTTGCTTAGTCTGGTTAATCCCAGTTTATTAACAACAAAATTAGCAAACTTAATTCCGCAAGGCCAATTTATGTCAGTACATTTTTCATACCTATATGTCAAAAAACATATTGCGTCAATAGATATTCCTTTTCTAGAAACTTTTTTTACTATTGTTTCTACCAATTCATGTTGGTTGTCATATATATATATAGCTAATACTTTTCTTTCTTTCATGACAAACAACTATTTATCAAATTTTTTTGCAGGATTTCCAGCCCAAACCTCGTTGTTTCCCACATGCTTTACGACAACAGAGCCCATGCCTATCATTGTATTACTACCAATATTGCGTTGATCTCGAATACAGGCATTAGGGCCTACCCATGTATTCTCTCCAACCTGACATGAACCAGAAACTTCAGCACATGCTACAACTACTGCATTTCTTCCAATATGCGCATTATGAGCAATGTGACAAAGATTGTCGACTTTTGAATAATCTTCTAAGATAGTATCGGATAATGCGCCTCGGTCGATGCAAGTGTTACCGCCAATATCGACATGATCACCTATCTTAACACCACCTATTTGAGGGAAACGGAATCGATTGCCGTCTTCATCCCTTTCGAAGCCAAACCCAGCCCCTCCTATCACGGCACCCTCCTTAATAAAACACTCCTTTCCAATTGTCACATTATCGTATATGCGTACAAAAGAAGAAACTACAGTTCCCTGTCCAATTGTGGCTTTTCCAATTACTGCATACGCGCCTATTGTTGCTGTTTCTGCAATTACTGCTTCCCCATCTACAATAGCAGTAGGGTGAATTCCAGGTATAGGTTTCTTCACAAAGAACTCATTGCCCACAGTTGCCAATGCTCTTTTAGGGTTCTTTACATAAATAAAAACTTTGCCTGGAATGTAGGTCACATCCATATCCACTAACATAACACGAGCAGGGCTTTTTTCTGCTATATCCTGTTTATTATCTTTGGAAGGGTTAATCCAGTCAAGTGTGGTCAAATTCACATGTTCCACATCTGCCAGATTATCTATATAATAGCCTTCATGTGGTCCTGCCACATTCTGTACTTGAGCTCCTAGACAATCAATAACATCTTTAATACTTATTTTCATAGATCCTATTCTTTTCCAACTATAAATACATAATTCGTTGTGGCACTACCACCAATATTCAGCATCATACCATTCTTAGCGTCCTTCACCTGATAGCCACCAGCTTTGCCTGTTACCTGCTTATACAAGTCCACAAACATTCTGGCTCCAGAACCGCCTACAGGATGACCACAACCAATCAGGCCGCCTGAAGGATTAATAGGCTTGGCACCATCAAAGGCAATAACGCCATTCTCAACTGCCTCACATTCCTTGCCAGGCTCACAAATACCGAAAGATGAGATGGCTGCAAACTCTGAACTGCTAAAGCAGTCATGGGTCTCAAACACATCAATATCATCGACAGTCAGATTGGCTCTACGATAGGCATCCAAACAAGCCTGACGCGTCCAAGGTAGTATGTATTCACTACCGGCATTGTCTGCCATCTTCTTGTCAAAGAGCATTGGTGCCGTTCTGTGGCCATAGCCCTTTACAACAGCCTTATCCTTCAAGCCTTTCTCTTGCATATACTTCTCTGAACAAAGCACCACCACAGCAGCACCATCTGTAACCTGTGAACAGTCGCTTACACCAAGCAAACCGCCTACACATGGGTTGCTTTCAGTTCCACGATGACTTGCCTCCTCATAGCTCATAAACCACTTGCGGGTCTGAGCCAGTGGATTGCGCTTTGCATTGGCATAGTTTATACATGAAATCTTGGCCAAAGCATTCAGGTAGCGTTCCTGATCCAAACCATATTTCTCAATGGTAGCATCAGCCAAACGTCCAAAGAGTTTGGGGAAAGGCAGATCAACGCCCTTACCCTCTTTCTCATAGTAAGCTGCACGACCAAGGATGTCACCACCCTTCTTGCTATCTACTGACTTCATGATTTCCCAGCCTACTACAATGCAGACATCATACTCTTCTGCCTCAATCTTGCTGATAGCAGCATCCAATGCCACAGAGCTGGAAGCACAAGCGGCCTCATATCTGGCAGAAGGTACTCCATAGAAAGCAGGATTCACCTCTGTCAGGAATGCGCCAAGGTGGCCCTGGCTAATATACTGTTCTGCAATAAAGTTGCCAACAAAAGCTGCCACACGATTATCCTTGTTCAAGGCTACCATTTCATCCATCGTGAAATCAGCATCCTTGAAACCATCCTCAATGGCCTCTTTCAGAAGGGCAATCATGTTCTTGCCCTCTTTTGTCCAGTTGCGCTCAAAATCGGTCTGAGCACCTCCTAAAATATATACTTTCTTCTTCATAGTGCTCACCTCCTTATTTTGCTTTGAAATAAATTCTGTAATCGTACTTGCTCTTGATCTGTTCTGCAATGATGTGGTCAATATCTACATTGCCCAGAATCTCTGGCTTTAGCCTTTCCTTCATCAGAGCCCCCAAATCACAAACACGGGTAAACGCTTCCATCATAGCAAAGGGAGGACACCAAGTGAAACCAGTAGCCATCACATCATCTGCCACACGAAGGTCATAACCCACATGTTCTGCTGTCCACAACGCATATACAATATAACGGAGCAGGAATCGCAAGCAGATATCAGCCTCCTGAGAGTGGTTGTTAATCAACTCCAGAATGGCCTTGTCATAATCACCCACCTTCAGGTATTCCTTCATCTTCAAGGCAAATGGGAAGGTATATTTGATAACATCGCGGAAACCACCTTCCTTGATATCCCAAACCATCATTCGCTTGTAGTCGTTGTCACCCTTAATGAGCTTATACAGACCTTGGCCTCTCTTACGACCAAGATAACCCTTGTCAATCAGCTTCTGCACATATTCTGGCAGTACGAACTTCTCATGCACATAGTCATTCGTATTCTCGTAGATATTATCCACAATAGCCTTATGCACATCCAGACCCACGAAATCAGCAGTAGTGATTGGGGGCATGGTACGGCCTGAGAACGGGCCAAGGATAGCGTCAATATAATCAATACCACCATTGTCCTGATAACGCTCAGCATAAATCAATGCCTCATTGATGAAGTAGAAGCCAATGCGGTTACCCAAGAAAGCAGGCAGATCCTTACTTTCAGCAACTGTACGATAGAGCTGGTTGGTCAAATAATCCTTCAACTCGGCATACAACTGCATATCGCTATAAGGCGAAGCCGTCAACTCGCAAAGCGTCAACTGATAAGGAGGATTAAACATGTGAACACCATAGAACTGGCTTCTCACCTCTTCTGGATAACACTCAGCAAGTCTGGTGATAGAAAGGCCAGAAGAACCAGTGCAAGCAATAGCACCTTTCTTCAACGATTGTCCTATCTGAGTATGCAGACTTATCTTAAGCTCCAAGTTCTCAGCAGCACTCTCGAACACAAGGTCTGACTGTTTTACACAATCAGCCAGCATCGAGTAGTCTGCCGGTACCAGATGGCTATAAATACTATCGGCTTTCACCGTTTTTCCTGCCTTCAAGGCAGCTTTCTTCGACTTCTCAATATCACGGCTCACCATATACACCTTGGCATTGCCGAAAGAAGCAAAGATAGCAGAGACATTGGTACCCATAGTACCATTGGCTCCTACAACTGTTACTGTTTTTATCTTTAACATACTTAGTTGAGTTCTGGGTAATATTTCTTTAAAAAGGATATATTAATCCTCATTATCGTCTGGTATCAGCATTCCCTTTTTGTGTAGTCCGTTTATTTGACCTTGCACAAGCCTTTCTGCGTGATTATGCATTACTTTATGGAAACGCTTTCTTGGTGAAAGAACATCTTCATTCCAATTTCCATCATGTGTTAAAACTTGAAGATGTTGTATTGTATCATCGTTTAAAACATCTTCCAAACGGTCAAATCGCCAATATCCAAGGCTATCACCACAATAACAATAATACTCCTTGAAATAAGATGAGTATACGTTTATTAGCCCACCATACCGGTATTCCAAACAACTCTGTGTGAAAGAAGTCGTGTTGTGGAATGAGAAAGTATCAATCTTAACTCCTAAGTTTTTCTCCAAAACCTGACGATCGAAAGTAATATAATCATCCAATTCATTTTCGTCCTTGATACCCCAATAACGACAGTCAAAGTGCAACCCACAATGATGCCCCAAGTCCTTTATCTTATGATACACTTTGCTGTAATATTCATCAAAAAGATTATAATAGGGGCTATGAAGCTGGAAGAAATAGGTGGATTTTACTCCTGCCTTACTTTCAACCTCGGCCATCCTTAATGCTAAATCAGGTTCAAACTCCACATCGTGTCTCCAGATAACGTCTTTACGTTCTGGCTCGAACTCATCTTTATGAAGAATAAACTGAAAGCCTTTATCAACAGCCATTTTCACCAACCTTTCGTAGTTGGCAAATGTAAAATCGTCAAAATGATACTTCTCTCTGTTTGTCATAATTATAACACATTTATCATTTTTAAATATTCCGGCCACTCACCCATATCTTTCCATGCATTTTCACTAACGGGAAAACATCCCACGCGGCCACCGCGTGATTTAATTTTTTCCATCAAATGTGTAATATGGAAGAACTCACCTTCAGGAATCTCATCAATACAACTTGGGTTAAGAATGTATACACCAGTATTTACCTGATATGTCAATTCAGGCTTTTCACTCAGAGCCACCATCAAACCATCTTCTCCTGTTTCAATAACACCATACGGTATCTTGAAACTCTTCACCATCGTTACGATAGTTAGATCGTTATGATTACTTACATGATAATCGTACACATCTCGATAATCCTGTTCATTAATGCTATCACAGTTTGAAACAAAGAAAGGTGTCTTAATCTTGCCTTTCAATAAAGATACACTTCCTATTGTGCCTAATGGCTTATCCTCTTGAAAGAATTCAACATCATATTGATGGTCAAGCTGGCTCAGATAATATTTCATAATGTCGGCTTTATAATTAACTGACATATAGAATTTATGGCAGCCTATACCCTCAAACTGATCAAGAATGGTTTCCAATATTGTTTTTTCTCCAATCGGCACTAGTGGCTTCGGAATAACGTTCGTGATAGGCTTCAGACGCGTGCCCTTGCCTCCTGCCATAATAACGACAGGTAAGTCAATCTTTTCTCTTTGAGTAAGTTCTGTCTTTTTGAATAAGTCTCTCCAAAACCATACATCGATTAGAGCTCCATTCTCATCAAGGATAGGCATAACTTCAGCTCGCATCTTACGCATCTTTTCCTTGATACTTTCATCTCCCTCAGAATGGTATCCATAAATCTTATTCTTATCAAGAATTTGACTTACAGGTTCTTTCAATGCGACATTTTTAATAATCGCCCTCTGGATATCTCCAAGAGTTACTATACCCTCAAAATGCTCTTCTTGAAGCACAAATAGGGTCTTTACCATAATATCATCCATCCGCTTCATCGCTTCCAGCAATGATACATCTGGCGAAATAATTCTTTCTTTTATTCCTTCTATCATCTTTAGGCCTGTATATAGTCGCTTTCTTTACCCCATAACTTAGCGAAACGGTTGTTTTCCATCTCCTCTTTTAAGTCACGAAGGTAGGTCATATAATCGTATTTTGGTCTAAAACCTAATTGTTCTACGGTTTTGCTAATATCCAATAGATAAGTTGGCGAATCTGGTTTGTCTGCTCTCACTACAATCTTTGAAGGATGGTCTTTATCGCCAAAAACATCTATAATACCCTGTATCTGGTCACGACGATTCACAACCCATCCTGTTCCAACATTATAAGTGCCACTCTCTCCATTAGCGGAGAAACATTTTTCTATAATCTGAGTACAATCCTTGACATAAAATACATCGCGTGCTGCTTCTGGGCTTCCCCAAAGTTCAATATCTTCACCTTTCTTTGCCTGTTCAATAATGGCTCTTTGACCTGTCCATCTTGATTTACCATCAACGAAGTAAGTAGGTTTCGGATGATAGCAGAAGATATTCGGGAATCGGAGAATATAGAATTTGAAATTATATTTAACAGCGTAATGATGAATGATGTCGCAAGCGGCATTCTTAGTAATTGCATACACTGTATGGTCATTATCAAGTGGGAATCGCACCTCGGCATCAGCTGGTATAGGCTTCAACGTTCCAGTCAGATAGAGAATATCTGACCAAGATTTGGGGAACACGAATCGCTGGACACCTGCTTTAACAGCATAGTCCAAAACATTCAGAGTTCCATCTAAATTAGAACGGACATACTCATGAGGGTCATAACCTTCCATGGTTGCTGGTAAGATTGCTGCCATATGCACAATCCCATATACATCACACTGAGGTAGTTTATCGTAATCTGACATCCGCATGATGTCTAATGACACATAGGGTATGCCATAGTCTGTAAAAAAGCCATTATCACTCGGACGATGACCTACAGCAATGACATCATAGCCCCTTTCTTTAAGGTAAAGTGCCGTATAACATCCAACTTTACCTGTAGCTCCAAATACTACAATTCTTTTCATCCTAATTAAATACAGTCGTCTGCTATTACTTTTTCGTACTTATCAAAAGCCTCTTCGATAGCATCTCTATTGCCTGCTTGAAGAATCAGTTGACCATATCTGTTTAAACTGGAAGTGATACGATTAACCTTGTCACCTTCTTTCAGCGTAAAAGAGAAATCAACCACATGGGGCCAGCCTTTCACAAAATCTTCGTTTGGTACATGCTTGATGACACAGCCCTCCTTAAATGAGAAAAAGCGAACACCAGAGTATTGTACTGCTTTGGGGGTAGGATTAATAGCTTCACCCAAAGAAATCTTCAGAAGCTCATCTTCGAGATTCACACCTGTTGAAAGTGGAGTTAGTATAGATGTGATATAGTCACCTCCCAAACGAGGGCTTGTCTCAATGACAAAGATTCCACGATCGTTTATCTTCAACTCTGTATGAGAAGGGCAATTCTCAAAGTTCAGTGCTTTGCCAATCTTCTCTATGATTTCGCGTATCTTCTGCTTATTCTCTTCCGAGATATTTGCAGGCTGGATATGACCTAACTCCACATTGTAAGGAAACTCTGTGGTTTTCTTCTCTGTAAACTGAATGACCTCACTCTTTCCATCGTGATGCAAACTCTCAATGCTATATTCAGGGCCTTCAATGAACTCTTCAACCAATACTGTATTTAACTTAGAATTTTCCAAAGCTTCATCAATACTGATTTGAAGTTCATTCTTGTCTCTACAGAGTTTAACTCCACGACTACCAGAATTGTCTCTTGGCTTCACAATTACAGGGAATACCAAGCCCTCCGCCTCTTCAACCTTAGAGATTAAGCGACCCTGAGCATGTGGTACACCACCCATCTCAAAACGCTCCTTCATCTGGAACTTATCAGTGCTCCATTGAGCGGTCTCTACTGAGAAGAAAGGAAGATTCAATTCCTTGGCTACTCGTGCCATCATGACCAGAGGTTTGTCGGTAGCTGCAGTTACAATGGCGTCAATCTGATATTTCTTGGCAACAGCCATTGTACCCTCAAAGTCCTGACCACCAACAATTTCAAAGGCATCAACCTCATCCTTGCAAGTAGCATCTGCGGCTGGGTCTATACCAATGGTGTATAGGCCCATCAGTTTTGCCCTATCAATGATAGACTTTTGAAGGGGGCCAACACCGAAGATAAGTACTGATTTCTTGTTCTGATACATTACTTACACTCCTTTACAGCCTTTTCAAATGTATCACAGATAAAGTCAATCTGCTCTGGGGTCAGTGCCGCATACATAGGCAACGTCACCTCATTATCGGTCACATATTCTGTCTGTGGCAATACTGCACCAAGTTCCTTATAAGTGGAGAACTTATGGGCTGCAGGATAGTGAACAGAAGTCTGAACTCCTGCTGCATGCATATACTCACGAACTTTGTTCCTGTATTCCTTGGTGCTATTCAGCAAGACAACTGGCAGGATATAGTTGCTGACAAACTCTGTGTTATCAGCAAATGGTACTACAACGCCCTCAATCTTTGAAAGGCGGTCAACATACTGCTTACGAACTTTCAAACGGGTATCCAAATCGCCAGGGAGTTTCTTCAACTGCTCAATGGCAATGGCTGCACGAATGTCATCCATACGGAAGTTGTAACCCAAGCAAGTGATGTCATACTCTGTAGCATGACCGCTGGCACGCTGGTAGCTCATGGTGCTCATACCGTGAGAGCGAATTAAGCGGGCTTTCTTCTCCATCTCTTCGTTATTGGTGATGAACATACCACCTTCACCAGTAGAGATATTTTTATTTGAGAAGAAACTGAAAGCAGCACAATCACCAATGGTACCAAGCTTCTGCCCTTTGTACTCAGAAAGTGGGCCATGACAAGCATCTTCAACCACTTTAAGGTTATGCTTCTTAGCAATAGCCATAATCTCGTCCATCTTAGCGGGGAAACCAGCCATGTGGACAACCACAATACCCTTGGTCTTAGAAGTTATCTTACGCTCGATGTCAGCGGGATCTATATTGATGTGGTCAGGACCAACAATATCTGCAAAGACAGGTGTAGCACCAACATAACGGATACAGTTGCAAGAAGCAGCAAAGGTCAGAGAAGGACAAATAACCTCATCGCCAGGGCCAAAACCACAAACCATACAGCAGACATGAAGGGCATCTGTGCAGTTCGACATAGAAACTGCATACTTCACCTTCCACATGTCAATAAACATCTGCTCTAACTCAGCATTCTTCGGGCCTGTAGAGATCCAACCCGACTTAATAGTATCATACGCTGCCTGAGCCTCGCGCTCGTCGAAGTTCAGATTAAAAAGAGGAATTTTGTATGCCATATTATTAAACTATTTTTATCTTAAAACTTAAATAATTAATCTCTTTTAAAAATATCTCTTGTATATACTTTATCAATTACATCATCCAAACAACTATCATAGCGATTGGCAATAATCGCTTTGCTCTGAGCCTTGAACTTATCAAGGTCGTTGATAACCTGTGAGCCAAAGAAGGACTCTCCATCGGGTATAGTAGGCTCATAGATAATCACCTCAGCACCTTTTGCCTTGATACGCTTCATAATGCCCTGGATAGCGCTCTGGCGGAAATTATCAGAGTTGCTCTTCATGGTCAAGCGGTACACGCCTATAACACACTTCTGTTCGCGATGGGCATCCCATTGGCTGTTGCCATCATAATAACCGGCCTTGCGAAGGACTTCATCAGCAATGAAGTCCTTACGGGTGCGGTTACTCTCAACGATAGCCGTCATCATGTTCTGTGGCACGTCGGCATAGTTGGCCAGCAACTGCTTGGTGTCCTTTGGCAGACAGTAACCACCATATCCGAACGATGGGTTGTTATAGTGAGTACCGATACGTGGATCAAGTCCCACACCCGAAATGATAGCCTGACTGTCCAGACCCTTGACCTCGGCATAGGTGTCGAGCTCGTTGAAGTAGCTGACACGAAGGGCGAGATAGGTGTTGGCGAAGAGCTTGACGGCCTCGGCTTCGGTCATGCCCATCAAGAGACAAGGGATGGCCTTGTCAGTTGACAATTGACAATTGATAGTTGACAATTCAGTCTTTTGATCTTGGCTGGGACCGATGGCACCTTCGAGGAGGAGATTGGCAAATTCCTTTGCTTTCTCTTCTGCCTCGGGATTACCAATGGCGGTAATGGCGGCATTCTCTTCATCCCACTTCTTATTTTTATCTGTGGGGAAGATCTTTGGATAGCCCACGATGATGCGTGAGGGATAGAGGTTGTCATAGAGGGCCTTGCTCTCACGCAAGAACTCTGGTGAGAATAGCAAATTGAATTTTTTACCTTTCAGTGCTGGGTCAGTCAAGAACTTCAAAGCGTACTTGACATACAGCGAGCGGCAATATCCCACAGGGATGGTGCTCTTGATAACCATCACCGCATCAGGGTTCACGCTCAGAACCAAGTCAATAACATCTTCGATATGATGGGTATCGAAGAAGTTCTTCTGAGGGTCGTAATTGGTGGGGGCTGCAATGACCACAAAGTCAGCATCCTTATATGCACTGGCACCATCGAGAGTGGCTGTAAGGTCTAATTCCTTTTCAGCCAAATACTTCTCGATGTAATCATCCTGAATAGGGGAAATCTTCTTGTTGATCTTCTCTACCTTCTCGGGGATTACATCTACTGCTGTTACATGATTGTGTTGCGCCAACAGTGTGGCGATACTCATACCGACATAGCCGGTACCTGCTACTGCAATATTCATAAATTTACTATATTAAATTATGCATCATCGGCTGCTCCTCGGAATAACAAGCCAGCTTGTTCTCCTCTCGGTTTGCACGATTGTATATTGATATGTTCTGGCAGGCAGTATCGAACTGCAAACTTTCGTTCCACCTGTGCTGCCAGAAATCCTA
>JAEEGL014957718.1_pt1 | contig 48838 bp, 39 predicted proteins | sample 9134231 | NCBI WGS metagenome assembly JAEEGL01 (sample SAMN16246548, study PRJNA631951) | gut metagenome | biome: gut microbiome; feature: rumen; material: fiber-attached | host: Bos | place: Iran: Karaj | collected 2018-10 | reverse complement strand
TCTTGAATGATATACCAGAAACCCGCACCAGCTGCGGGTTTCGTGAGAACATGATACGAGAGGCAAACAAGCCCTGCGACGCAGTCGCTTTAGGATGGCTTGTTTGCGGCATTTTTGAATCTTCGATTCAAAAATGCATAGCTTTGCAATCCTTTGAACAATATAAAAAGAACGTCAGGGATTTATAGCTTTTCGAAACATTGCTTGCCCTTGACGTTCTTTAATATTTTGCTGTAATTTCATTTCTTCATGGCTATTTTGATTATATTTCCTAACAATCTACCCGTTATACAAATTATCTCTTAAGGTTTGTAAGCTCTTCAAGAAGTGTGTCGGAAACTGTGATGATACGGCTGTTAGCCTGGAAACCGCGCTGTGTTGTGATCATCTCTGTAAACTCTTTGGAAAGGTCTACGTTTGACATTTCCAGAACACCGGTTGTCATATATCCGCCATCTGCTGTGATATCCTGAATTGTTGCTGTTCCGGAGTTAAGTGTTGTCGAGTAGAGGTTGTCACCTTCCTTGGAAAGACCTGATGCATTGGCAAACTGTGCTGTTGCAATCTGTCCGAGAAGCTTGGTCTGTCCGTTTGAGTATGTAGCGTAGATCTGGCCGTCGTTACTGATGTTGATACCGTTCATCTCACCTACAGCACGGCCTGTGTTAAGGCTCTTCTTGTCGCCCTTAACAGCCTTTATGGTAGCAGTTCCGTTGGTGTTGTAGTTTGTAACTGATGAAAAATCAAGCTCGAGCTGTCCGGGGATTCTCGGGTCATTCTTAAGCTCCTGGAAACCAAAGGCCTCAAGTCCTGCCCTGTTCTGGTTAAAGAGAAGTTTGATTTTTCTTCCTGTTGTAGCTGTACTTCCGCCGACATTTACAAGTTCACCAGTCTTGGCATCAAATCTCATTCTGAGAGTCTTGCTTGTTCCATGCCGCTCATTAGTCTGACCTTCATTACCGATAATTGTCTGGAAGTTGATATCCGCATTGGTTATTCCATCGGCCTTCATAACACTGTTTCCCTTGGAGTCAATGATATCACTTAGTGTGAGGTTAAACTCGTGGGGAATAGGTGTCTTAACAATATTACCTGTAGCATCAGTAGATGTTATGTAAGCTCTCTCAAGGATGAACTTTCCTGTGTACAGATATCCCTTGTTGTCGTAAAACTCAAGAGTTATGGTTCTTCCATCGTCAGAGTTGGTATTTCTGTCATTGTCATCGATGTTCCCGCTAAACAGACCAGCGATTGTAGATGCAGGTGAATATGTGAAGTTGTCTGAGCTCATGATCTGAAGTGATCCGACTTCCTTGGACTGGTCAACTCTGATCTCGCCTGTATCCTTGTCAGTCTCAGCCGTCCAGCCCTGTACAAAGTAACCGTTTGCCTGCATTGCAAGGTTTCCTGCTCCGTCAATGAAGAATGAACCGTCTCTTGTGAACATATTTGTTCCGGTTCCGTTATCAACTACGAAGAAGGATTTTCCGGCTATCATGATGTCAAATGGGTTATTGGTTGTCTGGGATGCGCCCTGACCTTCGATTGCTGTCTGGATAGCGCCTGACTTTGCACCAAGACCGATCTGTCTTGAGTTGACACCGCCCTTTCTCTCTGTTGCAGCTGATGCACTCTGTGTTGTCTGATACATAAGATCTGAGAAAGATATTGACTGTGACTTAAAGGAAGTTGTGTTAACGTTTGCAATGTTGTTACCAAGAACGTCCATCTTGGTCTGGTGAGTCTTAAGACCTGCAACACCAGAATAAAGTGATCTCATCATAAGGCATTGTCCTCCATTAAAATAAAACGCGCACTAAAGTCATTACACTGAATTTACTATTTTACTGGGGACGAAGCTAGAAGTTAAAGGCTGACCCGGCAGTCCGTCCGGTTCAGAAGATTTCCTGGCAGAAAGATTATCTGCTTCGGTCCAATCATGCTATAACTGCTCCGTCAATATTAGTGAATACATTGCTCTTGTTTTCAGTCTGATCCATCGCTGTCACTACCGTGTTGTTCGGTACATTTACTATAAACGCCAGCTGGTCAATGAGGATAAGTGAATCCTTGATGCCCTTCTCGCCGGCTTCTGCCTTGCCCTGATTTAATCTGGCCATCTGCTCCGCTGAAAGCTCTATGTTTCTAAGGTTCAGTCTGTTCAGGGCATGCTTTGAAAACTTAACAGGTTCTTCACTACCTGTTATATCGGACGATTCTTTTATTTTATTTAGAACAGATGCAAAAGAATTTTCTCCTGCAGGCAAAGAATTATTATCTTTGCCCGCCAAAGGAGTTTTTGTCTTTAAAAATTCATTCTGAATCTGTCCAATTGAATAGAACTGACGATCATCCATTATCATCTTTTTGTCCTCCAATCAGGTGTCGAGAGTCCTGAAATCCTCATCCCTTAAAGTATCAATACGGTTCACATACTGCATCAGAGTTGTGACATAGTTCTTATCCATAAGGCTCCTTGCCCTGTCTGTCATGCTCTCGGTGTAAACCTTGTACATTGCATCTATTGTAGCTCCGTGTTCTTCATCACTGATCTCCTCAATAGAAGGAAGATCATCGAGGGCTTTCTGGAACTGTTCGATAATTTCAAGTGCTTCCGTGTATTTGCTGTCAAGAACCTCGGTCACATCGTCCATGTCGTAGCTGTTGCCGTTGATATTAAGGAACGCCTTGTTGCCGCTGTAGGTCACAAAATCAACTACACCCTGAATCTCTTTGCTCTGACCTGTCTCAGAATCTGACTGCTTGATCGTAACAGTCTTGCCGACAAGCTCCGATGCCCTCGAAAGGCTCATGGCACTTGCCATGTTTGAGAGCTGCTCTACCTGCGAGAAGGTCGCGTATTGCGATATATACTCGGTATTTGATGTGGGTTCCAACGGATCCTGATATTTCATCTGTGCCACAAGGATCTGCATGAACGCGTCTTTGTCATACCCGTTTGGAGCGCTCTTTTTTTCCTTGTCAGTATTCTTGGCGTTGGTAACTTCACCGTTTTGAATAATTGCACCTACTGAATTAACATCTGCCATAAAGATTTACCTCTTTTCGATATTATCAGGCACTGTAATCTACAGAGTTGCCGTTCATTGCCATCATCTGGACAGCAATTTTTTCAGCATCGTCAGCAACCTGCGTATCATCTTCGCTTATCTCTGAGAGATTTATCCTGCGAAGCCCCTTGGCTTTTCTGCTCTGCTCCGATTCACCGGATCTTCTGTCATTGCCCTGCTCAAGGTTCTGTTCAAAGCCGTGACTTGCAATCGTTACTTCTATTGAAGTGACTTTGATGCCTGCATCTTCAAACTTCTGCTGAAGCTGTATCATCTGTGTTTCAACCGCTTCTTTTACGATCTGGTTCTGAGCTGTAAACTTGGCTGTGATACCATCCTTGCCGCTTGTAAGAAGGACATTCACATTGCCGAGGCTTGCGGGATGAAGGGCAAGTTCCATGGAAGTCTCTTCCTGGTTTGCCATAATCGTGATCCTGTCAGTTATCTGTCTGACAATATTCTCCATCTGAACTCTGTCAGTATAAGAAACAGTCTGGGCACTGTCCACTCTGGCTGCCGCATCGGTTATATTATTTACAAGTTGATTGAAAAGATTCTGAGACTGTGAACCGTCATTTAAAAGAGATTTTTCAGTGCTGTTCTTTGGAACACGGACATTTACCGTGGTACGCTCTTCCGGAATCTCCTGTGCTAATGATCTGTCACCTAACGCCTCTGACTGTGGTGCCTCTTCTGTCTTTACATCCGAAATCTTAAAAAAATCATTTGTAAAGACAGGCTCTTCTTCATTTTCTGTATCTACAGATTCCTGCAAAGTGTTTTCAAACGACTTAGCTGTATCGTCAATTGCAGTCTGAAGTTCTTCTTCTGATAGATCGAACTCATTCATAAGTTCGCCTTTCATACTTTCCGCACCCTCCATGAGGTCCTGCAGTGAAGCATATATATCAGAATCTGTTATGAGATCAATTGCCTGATCTTCTGTGCTGGCCTGTGTAAGTACCTGTGGTATATTCGCTGTATTCAGTAAATCTGCAGCCATAAGACCAAGTACCTGCATCGCATTTACGATATCTTCTTCTGAGATATCGAATGTCTCAGTCATCCGTGAAATTATCTCTCTGCCACGCTCGTTAATTGTATCCTGCAGCGTATTATCTGTTTCCACCAAAACCGGTATATCGGTGCTGATGACGTTTGTATCAGTCATCTCAGGTATCGGATTTTCTACTGCCTTATCTTCTGTCAAAAGAGATATCTGCTCAGTGTCATCTGTCACAACAGCCATGAGTGAGTCGAATACCGCAACCTCATCTGTCATGTTTTCGGAAGGCCCTTCATCAATTACTATCATCTCATCTGAATAGTCTTCTTTTTCTGTGACATTCTCTGTGACATTTTCTGTGACATTTTCTACAAGGTTTTTATCAGCTGTTGTATCATTTTCAAATTTGGATTCGTTTACAGGCTTGTCGATCATTTGGGACTTACTGTTGTCCTTAATCTCCCCCTGGCTTTTAGGTAAACCTGAATCCTTTGTAGAAGCCTGTGTGTCTTTTACCTGGCTCAGGATTTTTTCAAATCCTTCATTATCTGCTTTGACTTTGGGAGAAACATCTCTTATGTTAGAAGTTCTCGCCGCTGCAGTGGTCTGCATGAAGTAAGCTGACATCATGCTGACTTTGTTTCCTGCACTGCTCATCAAACCCCTCCTTTCCATATTTAGTTTTTAACTGTTCGTATTATATATCGGATGCGATATTCAAAACTTTACACTTAATTCCCCGGTATTTTTTGAGATTTACCTTCCATTGCTGTCGGCTCAAGAAGCTGAGTGAGTTTGGCAGCATTGGCTTCCTGCATTGCAGCCAGTATGTCTCCTCTGTTTTCTACCGACATCTGCGCAAGTATCTTTGACACAAGACCTATCTGGTTTTCTGCCACCATCTCATCAAATATCTTGGCAGCGGATTTGGCCTTCATTCCCGAATAGGTTGTAGCATATGCCTTAATGGCGGCATCTTCAGCATCGGCCTGAATTATCTCTCTGTAGATCTTTTCTGCATTTTCCGGATCGATCATCTCGTAGTACTGCCTAAAAGCTTCCGGGTCGGGAGCATTGTCGCTATAGACAACCTCTTCATAGAACTTTTCTTTTTCAGCATAAAAATCTTTCTGCTGCTTTTCAAAAGGCTCAAGTCTTTCAACCTCAATCTTGAGCTTTTCATTTTCTGATGTAAGAGTCGCGTTCTTTTCCATCTCCTCCTGCAGCATTTTTTCAATTTTCTTATTGTATGCCTGCGCGTCCTCGAGTGTAGTGATGCCGCCCTCCTGCGATCCGTCCGTTGTGGCTGCATTAGTGCCGTCAGCAAGCTGAGTATCGGAAGATCCGGTGTTACTCTTAACAGATCCTTCAGGCAAAATGAGATTCAGATACGGTACATCCTTTATGATCGGGGCAAGGATGTCAGATCCAAATCCGCCGACGTCAAGTTTTACAAGAAGTGCCATGATCGCCAGCCATATAAGGATTATAAGAAAAGTGATAACAAGCGTGGCAAGACCGCCGGCATTGTCACCGTTGATCTCAGCGGTTCTGTCGGCGAATTCGCGCTCCTTCTCCTTCTGGGCTTTCCTCTGCTCCTTAAGGGTCTTTTTATATTCTTTTCTGTCCGCCTTCAGTTTGGCTCTCGCCGCTTTGGGGTCTTCAGGTGTATTTAAAAGATTTGATTCTGCCATAGACTATTCCTTCTGTTTCTGTCCGTAAGTAAAGCTGCTCCTCTGGTCGTTCTCTTTTGCCTCTTCCTGCTTCTCTTCCTCAAGGTACTCAGCAAAAGCTCTGTCCCTGAGAATTTCCTGCATCTTTCTCTCCTGAACATTTCTGGTAAGCTTTATTCTTACCTTCTCGAGCCTGGCTTCATACTGTTCCACCACAGTCATCTGCTGTTTTATCATAGCATCCATCTGCGCAACCGCGTACTGATTATCAAGGATTTCCTGTAGTTTAAGGGAAGGCTCCTGTCTAAGCTCCTCAGCCTCCCTGAGGTATTGTTCCCTTCTCGATATATAATGCTCGAGGATCTCGAGCTGCTTGTTGTACTCAGCCTGTGCAACACCGAACTCCATCTTGGTCTGATTCTCGGTCTGCTGCTTGATATTCAGGACACTCTGCATCCTGTAGACAAATCTCGCCATAAAGCACTTCCTTATTCATTGAACATATTTACAAGCGTAGATCTGATCTCTTCAAAAGAAAATTTCTCGTCTGTCTGCTGCATCAGGAACTCATTCACCTGTTCAATCTTGGAGACCGCGTAGTCAATATTTTTGTTGGCTCCGGATCGGTACGCGCCTATATTAATAAGATCTTCTGCATCATTGTAGGTGGCAAGTACAGTTTTAAGTTTTCCCGCAGCCTTCTTGTGTTCGGGATCTGCTATCGCCGACATACACCTCGATATACTTGCGAGCACATCGATAGCCGGATAGTGATTCTTCTGGGCAAGCTTTCTGTTGAGAACTATATGCCCGTCAAGAATACCTCTGGCGGTGTCAGTTATCGGTTCGTTCATATCATCGCCATCAACAAGTACTGTGTACAGTCCTGTGATCGATCCCTTTCTGGACCTTCCTGCTCTCTCAAGGAGCTTGGGCATCTCCGCATAGACAGACGGCGGATATCCTCTCGAAACCGGAGGTTCTCCGCTGGCAAGTCCGATCTCTCTCTGAGCCATTGAAAATCTTGTAAGAGAGTCCATCATAAGAAGAACGTCTTTTCCCTTGTCTCTGAAATACTCAGCAATGGATGTAGCTGTCTTGGCGGCCTTAAGCCTCTCAAGCGCGGGCTTGTCGGAGGTTGCGCACACTACTATGGAGCGCTTCATACCCTCTTCGCCCATATCACGTTCAATAAACTCCCTTACCTCCCTGCCACGCTCACCGATAAGGGCAATGACATTTATATCAGCCTGGGTATTTCTAGCGAACATGCCAAGCAGAGTTGACTTTCCTACGCCGGAGCCTGCAAAAATGCCTATACGCTGCCCCTTGCCAACTGTCAGAAGTCCGTCCACAGCTTTTACGCCAAGGGGAAGGACCTCCGAAATAGGATCTCTCGTCATCGGATCAGGCGGCTGATTCTCAACAGAATAAGCGATTCCGCCCTCAAGCGCAACACCCTGACCATAGCTCGTGCCATCTATCCTTCCGAGGCCGTCGAGTGTTTTCCCAAGGAGTCCTTCGCCAACATTGACCCTGAGCGGTGAATCGGTATTCTCCACGATGCTGCCATTACCTATACCGCTAGTATTCTCATAGGGCATCAGCTGTACATGTCCGTCCTTAAATCCGACCACCTCAGCCATTGATGGTCTTGTCACTCTTCCGGTAATGGAGTCGTCGTCTTTCTTTTTGGGATAGATAAGACAGATATCTCCAAGCTTCGCATCAGGTCCTGCCGACTCTATGGTAAGTCCTATTACATTGACCACCTTACCTCTTGTTCGGTAAAAAGGTGTATTCTGCATTTTTTTATATTTTGACAGATCAATTGAAGATGTCAGCACTATATCACCACCTTATCTCTTCTTCCTGTCAAAGGACAAAAGCTTAAGCTTCCTTGTAATCTCTGAGAGTTCTACGCCCAGGCTGCAGTCAAAGACTCCGCTGTCGGATTCGATCATACACTCATTCTCCTTAAGGAGTGGATCTTCAATTATCTCCATTGTCGTATTGGGAGAAGTAATGCATGCGTCGAGGGTCTCTTTTTCTTCCATTATGTCATCATAGTCATCGGAAGAAATATGCACGATAAGATCTCTCCCGGGCTCTATGCGGGAAAGAGTTGTCTTTAAAAGATGGAGGATTATCCCCTTATCCTCTCGAAGTTCAATACCAAAGACATGCTCATAAATCTGGGTCAGCACATCTACCATTTCAGGTTCAAGTTCATCAACAAGCTGCTGATATTCTTTCTCTAGCTCAGCTTTCATGCCATCAATTTCCTGTTGCTGAGCCTGAGCAGCCATCATCCCCTCCTGGTAGCCGTCCTGATATCCCTCCTGTCTGCCCTGCTCCCTGGCATCTGCCATGATCGTGTCGGCCTGTGCATGGGCATTTTGGATGATCATGTCAGCCTGCTCCTGAGCCTGCTGGATCTTGAGATCCATCTCAGCCTGCATTGCCTGCATATCAAATTGAGGATCAGGTACTGATTCCAGCATACTCTGATCCTCGGTAAGTTGAGACAGCTGCTCCATGTCGATACCGGGAATGAAATCATCATCAGAAGAACCTTCTTCGTAGAAGCCCTGTTCTTCTGCCATGTGGGCTCTCTGTCTCTTTAAAAGTTCTTCCTGATAGGCCTCAATCTTTTTATTGGCAAGTTCATTATTATCAATTATCCTGGTCTCGGTGTTGTCAAAGCTGACAAAACCGGCCTTGAAAAGATTAGACAATTAGTTCATCACCTCCACCTCTGGAGATTATGATCTCGCCGGAATCCTCCAGCTTCCTGATCACGTTGACTATCTTCTGCTGTGCTTCTTCTACATCCTTCATACGCACAGGTCCCATGAAGTCCATATCCTCTTTGATCATAGCGGCAAGACGCTTGGAGAGGTTGTTAAAGATTGCAGTCTGCACCTGCTCGGTAGCACTCTTGCAGGCAAGAGCAAGATCACCGTTCTCAACCTCACGCAGCACACGCTGGATCGATCTGTCGTCGAGAAGAAGGATATCTTCGAAAACGAACATCTTCTTTCTGATCTCGTCCGCAAGTTCGGGTTCCTCGATCTCGAGAGTTTCCATAATATGTTTCTCGGTTGTACGGTCAACTGTATTGAGGATCTCAACAACAGCATCCACACCACCGATAATAGTGTAATCCTGATTTACAAGAGATGAGAGCTTTGATTCGAGCACCTTTTCTACCTCTTTTATTGTATCCGGACTCGTTCTGTCCATAGCAGCAATTCTCTTGGCAACATCAGCCTGTCTGTCTGGTGCAAGGGCTGAAAGTATCATTGCGCTCTGAGCAGGTGACATGTAGGAAAGAATGAGCGCGATCGTCTGGGGATGTTCATCCTGTATAAAGGTAAGTATCTGCGAGGGTTCAGTCTTTCTGATAAACTCAAAAGGCTTAACCTGGAGAGAGGCTGTGAGTTTGCTGATAACATCAAGAGCCTTGTCTTCTCCGAGAGCTTTTTCAAGAAGCTCTTTGGCGTATGTGATACCACCTTCGGCAATATACTGCTGAGCAAGGCACACGCCGTAGAATTCCTCAAGAACCGCTTCCTTTATCTGCGAGGTTACACTTCTTGTATTGGCAATCTCAAGGGTGAGCTCCTCAATTTCCTCTTCCTTGAGATGCTTGAATATTGAGGCGGACTTCTCAGGTCCCAGGGCGATCAACAGGATTGCGGCTTTTTGCGTGCCTGTAAAATCCTCCAGCAGCGAACTGGCTGCGCCGTTGTTTTCAACATCAACATCCATCATAGTACATAAACCTCTCTATGTAGAATTTACAATATTATGCAATGTTGCAAGCACTGCTACTTGTGACTTTGCAGTGTGTATCTCCACTTTATGGGTGATATACGCATGGCTCCGCTTCGCTCTCGCCATGCTACAGACATTCGGAATCCGCACTCTCGTGCTACTTCCTCATGTCTGTTCGGTCTGCAAGGTCACATACATTTTGATCAAACATAGCAACCTGTTACTTTGCAGTGTGTATCTCCACTTTATGGGTGATATACGCATGGCTCCGCTTCGCTCCCGCCATGCTACAGACATTCGGAATCCGCACTTTCGTGCTACTTCCTCATGTCTGTTCGGTCTGCAAGGTCACATATAGCTTTGTGCAAGCACAGCTATATGTGACTTTGCAGTGTGTATCTCCACTTTATGGGTGATATACGCATGGCTTCGCTTCGCTCCCGCCATGCTACAGACATTCGGAATCCGCACTCTCGTGCTACTTCCTCATGTCTGTTCGGTCTGCAAGGTCACATATAGCTTTGTGCAAGCACAGCTATATGTGACTTTGCATCCCTATATCACCCATAGTCTTCGTTAAGCCAGTTTCTCAGAAGGACGGCTGCTGCTTCGGGATTCTCATCAATAAACTTCTCTATAAGTCTCTTGGTCTCAGATCCGGTATCCATCTCAATGTCATTGAGAACCTCCTCCGGCTGCGACTCGAGAAGCTGCTCAACTGAAAGCTCCTGAGGCTGTTCCGGCTCCTCTTCCACAGTCTTCTTGGTCCACATGCTGCGGATGATAATGAATGCGAGAAGCGCAAGTATAACGACTATAAGCACAATCTGAAGTATATCTGTAAGAGTAACAGCAGGACCTGCCCTGTCAAAGAACACGTACTCGGTATATGCAGCCATGGCTACATTTTCTTCCGGAATGCCTGTTGCCTTGGATACCACCTGGATCATCTCCGGCGGTACCTCATAAACTTCAGGCTGTGTCTTCTCTACCTTGTATTCCTCCCAGGTCTTGTTCTCATTGTCCTCAGGCTTGTAATCCTCCTGCTTCATAACTCGATAATTTATGGCAGTAACAGATATAGACGAGTCTTTGTAAACGATGGCTCCCGGAATGTTGGAGCTTGTCGTGATCTTCTCATTGGGGAGGTAATCCCTTGATTCCTCTGTAATTGTGGAGCTTGAGTTGTTGTTGTCCTGAGTTACAACTGTTGTTTCATCATCGCCGTTGGTGTCAGTTCCGGGTATTCCGCTTATACCGCTGACATTCTCTGCGTTATATGTATTCTCGTGGCTTAGTACGCCCTGTGTCTGGTCTTCTGCCGGTGTGTACTGATGATCAACAACCTCCTCCTTCTTAAAGTCCAGAACAAGATTGCTTGCTACTTCGATGTTGTCATAAAGCTTGGTACCAAGAAGCACCTTCTTAACCTCGCTCTTTACAAGCTGCTCTGCCTTGGCCTTGACGGAAAGTTGGGATGAAGCCAGCCCCGAAGTAGTAGTATCTTCTCCTCCGGCAAAAAGCATATTACCTTCATTGTCAATGATGACCACATTGTCTGTTGTGTCATTGCCAATTGCATTAGCTACAGCCTTGGCAAGAAATGCCGCATTTTCCTCATCGAACTTAGAGTCATCCTTGAGCGTAAGAAGGATACTGGCCCTTGACTCTTCTTTATTGCCTATAAGAGTACCGTCATTGTCAGGTATATGCAGCTGAACATCCGCGCTTTCTATAGCCTCATACTTCTGTATGAAGTCCTGCGCAAGTCTGCTCTCAAGGTAGAGTACATATTTTTTCTGTTTGTCGGATTCTGTTGTGGAAAAGCTGCCGTTGGTCACATTGTCAATGCTGTAGGCATAGGACTGGATATCGTTGGCTCCCAGCAGAAGGTTCGCTGAAGCCTGGTCTTTTTTCAGGACCTTGAACTCCAGTCCGTCATCTGACATTTTGTATTTGATAGCATTAGAATCAAGAAGGTCCCTTATCTCCGAGGCCTCCTTGGTAGAAGCGGCATTTGCCAGTGTTATGTACTGTGGCTGATTTAAAACAGACACCAAAATAATGATGGTCAGAAGAACAACCGTGGCAGCCCCGATAATAAGGGTCTTCTGCCTGGCTGTAAACTGATTCCACCAGTCGAGAATACGTTGTCGAATAGCATTAAATCTCTCCGCCATTTATTCTCCCTCCCCATTAATTCCAAAAAACAAAACTTAAATCTGCATCTGAGTCAGCTCTCTGTATGCTGACATCGCCCTGTCTCTGATGGCCACAGTGTACTGAAGCGCCATCTGAGCCTTCTGAAGAGCAATCGACAGATCATGGGTATTGTCGGTCTTACCGAGCGCCCATTTTATTTCCTCATTTTCAGCATCCGACAGGTACGCATTTGTAGTCGAGATGTTGTCAACAGCAGCTGAAAAGATACTCTTGAAGGACTCGTCATTGCCCGTTTCATCCCCGAGTACATTGTAAACTTTGCTGTTTGCCTTCTCTGCGCGCCTTATAACATCCGAAGATACATTACGCAGCTGTGCTATATCAATCGAAGCCATTTATCTCCTCCAAAATCCAAATACATTATCAGCCGTTTCCAAGCTCGAGGCCTCTTGTGGCAAGGTTCTTGCTGGCATTAAACGCAGTTGCGTTGGCCTCATAGGATCTGCTTGCGTCGATGAGATTGGTCATCTCTGTTACGGTGTTGACATTGGGATATGTGACATAGCCGTTGGCATCTGCATCCGGGTGTGACGGATCGTAAACGACATTCATCTGCGTCCATGTATCATCCTGAACCTTGCTGACCTTGACACCTCTTCCGGCATAGTGATCAAGCTTCTCATTGAATATCCTTGAAAACGGTGTTCCTGTTCCCTTCTCGGTAAAGGTTACAACTTTCCTCACATAGGGCTTGCCGTCCTCAGTTCTCGTCGTATTGGCATTGGCTATGTTCTCAGATATGATATCCATTCGAAATCTCTGGGCAGTCATACCTGATGAGTTAATATTAAAAGAATCAAAAATGCTCATAAGTCGCTAATCCTCCTTCATCATGAAGATTTAGTCACTGCAGCAATATTCTGGAATTCGTTCTTAAGACCTTCCATAAGCCCCTGGTACTTGACCTGGTTAGCTGCCAGCATTATGTTTTCAGTGTCGATATCTACATTGTTTTTGTCAATTCTGTATGAAAATCCTGAGTAGTCATCTACCACCCGCGCCTGAAGATTTTTGCTCCTTAGGTCAGATACTTTTTTGTCCATTGACTTGTACTTTGAATTGCCAAGTGCTCTCTCAAGTTCATCCTCAAAATTGAGGTCCCGTCTCTTGTACCCGGGAGTGTCGACGTTGGCTATATTGTTGGATATGATCTCGTTCCTGGTCCAGGACGCGTCCGCTGCCTTATCAAGTACGTCGATATAGTCAAAGACATTACTGTTGATCATTATCTGCCCCTTTCTTACAATAAGCGCAATCATAGCTTATGCATCATATTAATAATATGATTTTTTGGTTAAAAATACAAGCAAAATATACTTTATATAGTACTGTTAATAGTAATTTAATACAAAATATATGGTTGTATATTTCGATAAACAAAAAAAGGACTTATCAGTTTCGATAAATCCTTTCATCAATATCACATCCGTGTCGCTGAATCTGTTTTCACAATATTCATCGGCAGATTACATTTCCTGCTTTAGCTTTTTTATCTCATTAAATACAACATCGTTGGTAACCTTGATGTAGGTGCCCTTCATCCCCGAAGACCTTGATTCTATCACACCGGCACTCTCAAATTTCCTCAGGGCATTTACGATAACACTCCTTGTTATTCCGACCCTGTCAGCAATCTTGCTTGCAACAAGCACTCCCTCCATTCCGTCAAGTTCATCGAAGATATGTATGATTGCCTGCATTTCTGAAAAAGACAAAGTCCCTATTGCCGATTTTACGACTGCGAGCTTCCTGCTCTCCTCAGCATTCTCCTCGTTCACTGCCCTAAGCATCTCAAGCCCGACCACCGTGGTTCCGTATTCGCACAGGATAATATCATCGATATCATAGGGCTTGTCAGTCTTATAAATAAATAGCGTTCCCAGGCGCTCCCCCGCTATTTCTATAGGAGTTATTATCGCCTGAAACTTTGAGGAATAGGATCCTTCAAATCCAAGTGTTTCAAGATTGACATTTTCTTTTGTAGAAAGAATCGTCAGAAGCCTTTCATTGAGCATCGGATCAATAAATGAACCTACACTTGCCGATAAAAGATCACTCAAAGACTCAACATCAGCGCTTTCACCAATTCCGAGAACTTTACCTTTCTTGCTTATAACAAACATGTTTGAAGAAAGAATGTCGCACAACACCCTGCAGATATCATTAAAAACAACCTTGCCGGAATTGCTGTTGTGTAAAAGCTTACCTATTTTTCGTGTCTTATCCAGTAGTTGCACACTACTCATCGGTTATCTCCTTTGGTGTACGAAATAGCGTTTACATTCTAACTACACTATTTGTATCATATCATAAAAAAATAGGCGCTTCAAACCATAAAGCGCCTACAATTATGAAAAAAAGGTAAAGTTTTCTGAAATCTTTTATTTATTTTTTCAAAAGGTCATTGTCACTCTTTGGGCTTGTCCTCAACATGACCACATTCAGGGTTTCCACAGGCAAGCTTGTTGTTTTTGGCATACATGACTCCGCCGCACTTTGGACATTTCTTGGCAACAGGTCTCTGCCACGACATAAAGTCACAATTCGGATTATCAATGCATCCGTAGAATACACGACCTTTTTTCGTTCTCTTTATGACTATATCCTTGCCACACTTAGGGCACTCAACGCCAATCTTCTCAAAATAGGGCTTGGTGTTCTTGCACTCGGGAAATCCGGGGCATGCAAGGAACTTTCCGTGAGGCCCGTACTTTATCACAAGATTTCGTCCGCAGAGATCACATTTTTCATCGGTTACTTCATCCTGTACCTGAACCTTCTCAAGGTCTGCCTCAGCCTGATTGACTGCCTTCTCAAGATCGGGATAAAAGTTCTCAATGACAGTCTTCCACTTCACATCTCCCTCCGCGATACCGTCAAGAAGGGCTTCCATATTTGATGTAAAGTTGACATCCACTATCTGCGGAAATGCCTCCATCATCATCTTGTTGACCGCGAGACCAAGCTCCGTGATATAAAGGCTCTTATTCTCACGTGTAATATAGTGCCTTGCTATGATCGTAGATATGGTAGGCGCATATGTACTTGGTCTTCCAATCCCCAGTGCTTCGAGATCGTGAACAAGAGATGCCTCTGTATAGTGAGGTGCCGGCTGCGTAAAGTGCTGCGCCGGTTCAAAGGAATCAAACTTCAGCGCGGTATTGGTATCGAGATTCTTCATCAGTACATTTTTCTCGATCTTGTCATCCTCATCGGTATATACATTAAGGAAGCCATCAAATACAGTCTTGGACGCGGCTACTGTAAATCTGTGTTTGCCGGCGTCAATCTTGACTGATGTAGTCTCATATCTGGCAGAAGCCATATTGCTCGCCATGAATCTTCTCCAGATAAGCTGGTAGAGCCTGAACTGATCCCTTGAGAGGTAATCCTTGACAACGACTGGTGTGTGATCCACATAAGTCGGTCTTATCGCCTCGTGGGCGTCCTGAATCTTGCCATCGCTCTTTTTGCCTGTTGCTCCGTCGTATAGATAGTCCTTACCGAAGTTGGCGGTTATATACTCAGCCGCGGATTTCGCAGCTTCCTCAGAGACCCTGGTGGAATCCGTTCTAAGGTATGTGATAAGTCCGACAGTGCCCTCTTTGCCAAGTTCGATTCCCTCGTAGAGCTGCTGGGCAACCCTCATTGTCTTCTGCGTAGAGAAATTGAGGAGTTTAGAGGCCTCCTGCTGAAGGGTTGATGTCGTAAAAGGAAGCGGTGCCTTCTTGCTCCTCTCGCCTTTTTTAATATCCGATATCACATATTTTTCATTTTCCAGTGATTTGCAGATCTCTTCCAGTTCCTTCCTGGAGGAAATATCTTTCTTGTCATTGCCCTCACCATAGTAGTGAGCCACAAGAGGCTTCTTCTCACCCTGCGCAAGGAGATTCACATCGAGAGACCAGTACTCAGTAGGTATGAAGGAATCGATCTCCTCCTCCCTGTCTGCAATTATTCGAAGCGCAACTGACTGGACTCTTCCCGCACTAAGTCCTCTCTTTATCTTGGACCACAGTATGGGTGATATCTCGTAGCCAACCATCCTGTCCAGAACCCTTCTGGCCTGCTGGGCATCAACAAGATTCATGTCGATATCCCTCGGATGCTTCATAGCCTCTTTAACTGCCGTCTTAGTGATCTCATTGAAGGTCACCCTCTGGACTTTAGCATCTGCCTCTGACAATTTGAGTGCGGAGCATAGATGCCAGCTTATAGCCTCGCCTTCGCGGTCAGGGTCGGTCGCGAGATAAACTTTATCGGCTTTCTTGACCTGTTTGCGAAGCTCGGCAAGAATGTCGCCCTTGCCTCTTATAGTAATATATTTGGGCTCAAAGTCATGTTCAACGTCAATTCCCATACTGCTCCTGGGAAGATCTCTCACATGTCCGTTGCTGGCTGCAACCTCATAACCCGCGCCCAAAAACTTCTTGATAGCCTTGACCTTGGTAGGTGACTCGACTATAAGAAGCGAATTTTTCTTGGATTTGCTTTCCTTATTTACTGCCATTACTTATGTTATGCCCCTTCATAGAAAATTGAGTTTTAGCTCACTTTCTTATTAATATACATTTTGTCTGAATTCGTCAAGCATGAAAATCTTCAGGTCGCAGCTATTTCTTTTATCATAAACTCATTACCCTTAAGAAGATATGTGTGTCCACTGCCACAATTAGGACATGTCCTGCCATACTTTACAGTTTCATATTCACTCTTGCAATCCTCGCAGAATGTCACGGCAGGAAGAGTTTCAATGATAAGGTCTGCGCCTTTCATAAGGTCCGTCTTGTCAGATGCCCATTTCCACGCATCCGTAAGAAGGTCCGGAACTACTCCCGACACCTCGCCAAGCTGCAGAGTGACAGAATGGATCTTTTCAATATTATTCTCTTTTCCAACCTCTTTGAGATCGTCAATTATGTGAAATACGACACCAAGTTCATGCATATTTTTGTTCCTCTTTTAAAGCTCGATTACTTTGGCTTTGCATAAGCCATCCTGGATAAATCCGGATCTTGCATCCGGGAATATAAAAGCCGGGCAATAATTCAAGGACGTGGATAAACACATCCTTGTTTATCTCCCGGCATTTTGGCCTCATTGTCAGTAATTTTGTACCTTCCTCAGATACTTCTGTCTATGATAAAAAGTTTACTTTATTGCCTCTTCTATCTGCTCCGACAGCCATGCAGTCCATTCCTCAATTCCCTCTCCGGTCTTGGCACAGATTGGTATTATCTTGGCATTCGGGTTTCTCAAAAGAATATATTCCCTGCACTTGTCAAAATCAAAATCGAAATAAGGTGCCACATCGATCTTGTTTATGAGAACCACATCACATATTGTGAACATGAGAGGATACTTAAGCGGCTTGTCATGTCCCTCAGGCACTGAGAGGATCATTGCGTTCTTGGTGCTGCCGGTATCGAACTCAGCAGGGCATACAAGATTGCCTACATTTTCAAGTATCGCGAAATCAACATCCGAAGTGTCAAGCTCTTTTATCCCCTGCCTTGTCATGTCGGCATCAAGATGACACATTCCACCTGTGTGAAGCTGTATAGACTTGACTCCCAGCTCAGCGATTGCCTTAGCATCCACATCTGAATCAATATCGGCTTCCATCACACCAATCCTATACTTGTCCTTAAGAGTTTCAATAGTCCTCTTAAGTGTAGTTGTCTTACCTGATCCGGGTGAAGACATAAGATTTAAAAGAAATGTCTTCGAATCCTTGAGCTCCTGTCTGAGCTTGTCCGCATCCTTGTCATTGCTCTCAAAAATACTTCTCTTAACTTCTATTACTCTTACTTTATCCATTGTTCCGCTCTTTCCATCGCAAGCCGGAAGTTCCTGGTATCTGCAAATATCTCATTTGCATAAGGATTCTTGCCCGGCTTGATCGATCTCTTGATGATCTTCGCCATGCAGATCACGTTGACAGTTATTGCAGGCATGGCTACAAATCCCTTCATTCCGGGATCTGCTGTTATGCCCAGACCAAAAATGATCTCACCTGCCTGAGCAGTCTTACCCGCACATGAATTATAAAGCGCAATCGCCTTCTCGTAAAGGTCCATTGTTGTAACACCTGCTGCTCATTGATCATAAAGCCTGCGCATCCAATGCCAGTGGCATGGAGTTTGAAATAATGGGACCATCCGATAAACTGAATAGTTATAATTTAGCACATAATAGCACATTGCACAAAAAAAATATCAGTTTCCAAGAGATTTATCCAATATTATTTTTAGCTGACTGGTAGCTCGTCAAATTGCCTGACCTTTATATATCAAAGTCATCTCCTTTAATATATGGAAGATCAAAACCGTTTATATTATTTCTGTCCTGCTTTTCAGCCTCCTTCTTCTTTGACGTCTCAGCTTCACTTTCTTTCAGTGAATTAAGTAACGGTTTTTTCCTGCTCTCTGTTTCTTCCATATTTTCATTGATCTCTACAGCATCCTTACTATCATTCTCTTTTTTCTTTTCCTTCGTTTCCTCCGTCTTTCCTTCCTTCTTTTCTTCTTTCTGTTCTTCCGTCTGTTTTTCCGACTGATCTTCCTTATGTTCTTTCGTCTGTTCTTCTGTCTTTTCTTCCTTCTGTTCTTTCGTCTGTTCTTCTTTATATTCTTCCTTTTTTTCTATTTCTTCTTTCTTTTCTTTCTTCCCCTCATCCTCTGCTTCTTTGGGATCAGTTTCTGTCCGGTCTTTGTTTTCAAGGGAATCCGCGCCTTCTTCCGCCTCGTTAATTACAGGAGTTTCGCTTGTTTTTTCTGTATCACTTTCTTCGCTTTTCTCTTTTATGTCGCCCTCATCACCACTCTTTGCCTGATCGCTCTCTTCACTGCTGTTCTCTTCCGTATCCGCATTTTCCTGCGCTGTCTTTTTGTCTCTCTTTTCCGCATAGAACATATAGGAAAGAAGCGCAGCAAATACGAAGATGCCAAACAGCGTCACAATCAGACCTTCTTTGAAGCGGGGATACGCAAATGAAATCCTGGTTACGCCATCATCAACTACGAGCAGATTGTTGTCTACATACAATCTGCTGTCAGATCTGAAATTGTCATGATAAGCCAGTGTCGTGTTTATACCCGGGACATCTGAGGTGATAGTTATGCTGTCGTCTGAATATTTCACATCAAGCGGATAGATTTTTCTTTCAGGCAGATTCCCCGGATCCATACCCATTACCCACTGCATGAGCTTCTCCGCGTTGTCATCCAATGTCAGATAGTAATAAAAGGGAATATTCAGACCGATGTAGCAGATATTCTCATTTGCTCCCGTTCCATAAAAAGCGAGTTCAACATCATTGTCTGAGATCGTTCCCTTTACATCACCCAGGCCATTCAGATAATAGGTCACCCATTTTGCATAACCGAGCGGGAAAAGATCGCAGTCCATCTCTCCAAAATCCTCTGTATAAAGAATAGGATATCCGTTTTCAAACTGCACGACGTTACAGGTAACTCCCAAAAAGGTCTTAGACCTTGTCTCGCGATCCTCAGGGATTCCATCCGCAAGGATCACCACTCTCACGCCGTTTTGAGAGAGCCTTAGCACAAGCTCCTCAGCCTTCTCTCTGTTCTCGCAAAAGAATCCGCTCAGATATACTGTCTTGAACTGCGATAGATAATCATAGTTATAGTGATCAACATAGTAGTCGCCTGTTTCTTTAATATTGGGAAAAGCCAGAGAAAGACTGTAGGCACTGTAACCAATACCGATCGCGTCATATTTTGCCACCGTGCCATAGTACCCCGGCACGTCAAGATGATAGAGCATGTAGGCGCCGTTCTCATCAATGATGTCATATCCAAGCCTCTCTGCAGCCTTGTCAAGCTTTACAAGGGTCTTCTCTCCGTAGACAGCCTGATCCTTTTGAATAATGACCGTATCCGCGCCAAGCTCGATACATCTGTCAAACATATAGTCAAAGTACTCATCGCACATTGCGCTGTTGAGTCTCTTGGTGTTGTCAAAGGTCGCCGAGTAGGCCCATCCGCTTCCGAACACTCCCATAGAACCGTCGCCGAAGCTGCTCAGCATAAAAGCACCATCTGCCCCTAGTGTTGACAGGTCAAAAACCGCAACTCTCTGCATGCATATTTCCTGGGCTTCCTTGATGAATGTCTCCTCATAAGAAGGCTCAAGCCTGACTTTTGGCTCTGTGTAGTCCTCTTTTCCAAATACCCAGTACAGACCGGAAGCCGAATCCAGAATAATTGCAATCGAAAAGACAACAAGAACCCATCTCTTTAATTTCTTCCAGCAGATGAGACTCAGAAACACTAAAAGAGCCGCAACCGGAAGATATTCCAGCATCGTGAGATTTTCAGAGCCAGGGACGATCCTTATGATCGGTCCGGCAAAAGTCGAAGTAAGTACGACCGTTATTATCGCGTTTAAAAATCCCGGAGATGCTTCCCTGTTGCTTACAAGAGTGCCAAGGATTGCCACCACAAATAGCGCCAGTCCAAAATAGACTGCCTCCGGAAATCTTATGTTGTAAAACGGATTCAGAGTCACAGAGAGGTTCTGGAAATAATTGTAAAAGAGCTCCCCGTCATCAGCAGCCATTCGCCCCTTAAGATAAGGTACCAGGAAAAGTCCCGCCATGAGAAAAGATGCGGGTATGAACGAGATTATCTTGAGAATCCTTCTTCTCTTTCTCTGGTAGAGCCTGTACACAACAAGGAATGCGACTACAGCTATAGTTACCATGATCGCAAAATCGAGACTGCTGAGTATAGTAACAAGGAGCACAAGACAAAAGACTATAATCTCTTTTGTCCTGCCATTGTCCAGATACTGATATACGGAAAAGAAAAGAATCGGAAGTATCGCAAGTGCAAGAGACTTCGCCAGATCACCCTCAACAAAGAGCACATAGATGTTGGTCGGCAGGAAAAACCACATAATTCCCATCGCAAACCCAAGCCCCGGACGATTCCTTTTGAATCCGATATAAGAAAATGAAAAAAGTCCCAATAAATAAATCAGGATGCAGTAAAAAATATACGCACGAAATACATCACAGCCCGATGCAAGCTCGCAAAGTGCATACAAAAGCGGTGACATAAATGGAATAAATCTCATGGGTTCGATTCCGTTGTACCACATCCGGTCATACAGAGGCATCCCTGAGCCCGAGCCCAGTGCTCTGTAAAAGAGATCTCCCCTGAAAACATGGTACATCGTCTCAGAGCCGGAAGGATAAATACCGTTTGCCGAAATAAAAACATACAGCAGATACCCCATTACTATTCCGAATATTAACATGAATACTATTACAACACTGTTTGTAATCTTATTCTTCATTGATACTCTCTTCAACAATAGAATGAACGATATTGGCAAGAGCAGATCTCATGTGCTCTGACAGGTCATTTAGATACTCATCTCTCCCTCTGAAGGAATAGATATAGGTCCTTGAGGGTGTTTCGCTGGCCTCTATCTTAATAAGAAGCCCTCCGACCTTTTTAACTTCTTCGTAAAACTGAGGCGCAAAATAGTCCAGCATATTTTCAAGAGTCGGAATTATGGTGTCAAAAGGCTTAATTTCATTGATCAGTTTGTCCTGATAGGGCTCAAGATAATCATCGATCGCTTTCTCAAAATCCAGGAACTTTATGAACTTGTCCTTGTCTACCAGTATCTCAATGACAAACTCCCAGGTGTGAGGATGGCTCTCACCCTTTTTGCCGTTGAATATTACAAAATGGTTGGCATTGAGATATAGTTTGAACTTGTATTCTCTAAGCGCGTCATTACGCATTTATATTTCCTCTTAAACAGCTCCCTGGCCGCTTTACATATCTTATTTCTTTGTTCTGTATCTCGCCTCTGTCCTGCTGTCGGGCCTTATCACAGAGTTTTTTACCTGAAGCGAACCAAAGTCTTCAATTCCCATTGCCTTGAGCGCCACTTCAAATTTCTGATCAAGCAAACGCGCAGTCGCGGCGGTCTCAACGCACAGAACCTCGCTGTCTCCCTTTATCTTCGAGGCGAGTTCCTTGGCCTTTGACGCGCTGCACTTTATGCACAGAATAACCGCAAGGTGAAGGCGGCCGTCATAGAATTTGATGTCTTTTTTGCCAAATATTACGCTGTTACGACCAAAAAAACGCGATACAGTATCTCTCTCCCCATACCTTACCGCAATGATCGATATCGGGAAGGCAGCTCTTTTATCCTTATACTCATTAAGGAAAAGAGTGATGGCGTAAAGCTGGAAGAGATTCTTCCTGTTGTCATAGATCTCGTCGGTCGTGAGCTTCTCGTTCAGTTCCTCAACAGCCTTGTTTACTGTAACAAGCTCTGTGCTGGTCTCAAAGACCTTCTTCTGGATGATATTGTAATAGATGGTTCCGACGATAGGCAGGATAAATATAAGTGAATAGATCACGATAAAGATTATGATCAGTTCCATTTTTGAACCCAGGAACTTGTTGTTGTCAAGCAAAACTCCTGTGTTGGTAAGGAGGCAGAGCCTGTACTGCTCCTCTCCGTAACTGAAAAGAGCGCCACTGGCAATGTAGTCTTTTCCGTCAAGCTCTATCCTCATGTGGTCAACCTTGTTCGGGACAAGAGAATCAATGAACTCTGTAGCGGTGTCAGACCGGTAATATGAGTTGGCAGTCAGTGACTGATATCTGTTAGTCTCAAGAGCATCCTTGACATAAAGCATGGTCTGCTCTTTAGAAAATGTCCAGTATCTGTTGGATGACGAATCGAGGGTGTTTAATATATTCTCAATGATCTCTTCATCGGTTCTGTTCTCTTTAAGATTGATCTGGTCAATAACGAGCTGCACATAGCTGTCCTGCTGAGTCGCGCACACATCTATGATGCCATCCTCGTACCTGCCCATCTCAAGAGAAGTCAGGAAAACAAGAGATGCCACTATCGCAGTCTGGATCAGCAGCACCAGTGTCACACTTATGTATTTTTTCCCGTCCTTTTTTCTTTTCATGATTCATTCAGGAAGTAGTAAAGCTTTTGCCTCAGATCGGTGAACTTAGAAGCCTCTCTTTTCACTTCCTCTTTATACTCCTCAATTTCCTCTGTAAGAGTCTTGGTTTTCCACGCGCTTGTCGTGTTCATGCTGTTGAAAATACCCGTCAGTCTTATCACGAAGGTCAGCACATTAAACAGCGGCAATATGGGAACCGCCCACCAGAGTGACTTGTAGTACTCCCGTATGCTCGGGAATTCGTGCAAAAAGATTGTTATGGAAAAAAAATACAGATAGGCAATGATCACATACACCACCATAATGAGTATCGTCGAATAAAGGATCATCGTTGTCGAGTACCCCATAACAAACAGGCAAAGCAGAGCCACCGCCCAGATAACTCTCGGAAAGGCAAAGGTGTGATCATAAATAAGTGTCCTGACATTTACATCCTTGAGTATCCTGCTTGGTCTGAAGGTCTTTGAATTAAAGAGATTCGCAACCTCGAGCGATCCTCTCTGCCACCTCTGTCTCTGCGTGTATAGCTTGTTCATTCCTTCTATTGGTCCGACAAAATAGATGGCATTGTCACAGAGCTTAACCTTCTGTCCCATCAGATAGCGCATCTGGAATGTGATCTGGGTATCCTCAGCGATAGTATTTGTATTGTACATCCTCGATTTCAGAACCGTGGATTTCCTGAACGCCGAAAAAGCTCCCGAGAGCGTATACACATTGTTCTTCTCGGATGCATAGCTCCTGCCCGCAAGGAAAGCCTCCGCGTATTCGACGAATTCTATCTGCCTTAGCAGCCTTGAAAAGAAATTCTTGTAGGCATTGATCTGTTCCGGAATCGTGAGGATTGCTCCGGTCATACATCCGATTGTGTGATCCGATTCAAACTCATCAACCATGTTCTGAAGAGCATGCTTTTCAAGGACTCCGTCAGAGTCGATATTGATGATATATTTGCCTGTAGAATTGTAAAGAGCCATGTTGAGAGCTCTGGATTTACCCTGGCGCGCGTTCAGCCACTGCATCCTGACAGTCGGAAATTCCTTCTGAGCCTCTGTATACACGTGAAAAGAGTCGTCCTTGGTTCTGTTGTTCACAAGATATACCCTGATCCTGCTGTCGTCGTAGGTCGATTCATGGATGGACTTTATGCAGTCGTGAAGGCTGTCACTTGAATTATAGACCGGAACGATCAGAGATATTTCAGGATACTGCATGGGCTTTGGCGGATGGTAGTTGCGGATTCTCTTTCGTATAAGGACTATCGCGCTCCCGATGGAAGGAATGATCTCCATTACAAATGGGATTATGATCCAGGCGCCCCAGAATATAAAGGAATTAAGGAGGTTATTTATTCCCATCTGTTTTCTCCTTATCGTATGAGAAGCTGCCCACTTTCATTCTTACAACCTGAGATTTGGTGAACACATAGAAATACAGCACTATCGTCGCCCCGTAGAAGAATATTCGCCCTATATAGGTATGCGCTATATAGTACATATCCTCTCCGCCAAAATGTATTATCATAGCGATGATTATTATCCTGAGAGCATTGGCGACAATGATGTAAATAAAACCGACAGCTGAGAGGATTGCTCTCTCAGAGACAGTATATACCCTGAAAAATGCGAGTATAGACAGATATACCATTATTTCTATAATTCCGGAGCACTCAAAGTCGATCTGCAGCGTAATCGATCCCTGCTTGGTTGCGACAAAGAGTATTCCATATTTAAAGAATGGGGTAAAAGTTCCCGTGATACGTCCGACAAATCCCGCAATCGCTGCGACGATCCTCGCAAGCGGCTGAGTGGCCCAGGGTCGCACAAAGACCATCAAAAGTACAAACATTCCGAGCATCCCGACTGTTATAAAAGCTGCCTGATTTTTGATCCGGTACAGGATCCTGAGATTAAAGAGCCAGACCAGGGTAAGAACCACGAATATTACTATCATTGTGGTATTTGAAGGATTTATTGTAGATAGAAAAGTCGTTATTCTTGACATTTATCGGCCTCCACATAGCATAATATGTCCTTAGTTTATTATATACCACTAGTCGATAAATATTTGACTTTATAGAGTATATTTAATAAAAGCTTAATAAAAACCTGATCAAATCACGGACGGTAAAAAAAAATCAGCCCGGTTAATGAAATTAACCGGGCTGGTTTTTTTGATTGCTTTGTTCTTATTACTCAAATCTGAATTTCTTCTTTATTACAAAAGGAACAAGTGCTGACATTATGCACATTCCTGCACCGGCATACGGGCCGCTGGAAGCACCGGCGCTTGTTATAAGCTGCTGTCCGATCCTCCCGTACTGGGATGATACTGTCTTCATATCAGTCTCAAGGATGCCGTATCTTGCAGCAAGCTTTGCGGAATCCACATACCACTCCATGTCATGCCTGCCATCCTGAAGCGTCACGGTAGCTTTGCCATAGCACACATCAGCATCTACCAGGTTATTGATGTTATTGGATGCTCCCCAGCAATCTATACCGAAGATGTAATACTCATAGGCGCCATTTTCCATCTCACTTCTCTGAGGATTCCAGTTGATATTTCCTGCTGAGTCGACAGTTACAAGCCTCATCTGAAGAGCATGCGACCAGTCATCATTGACGATAACAGAAACAGCCTGGGTATACTCTCCGCCCTTCTCGTCAAGATGAGCCTGCATTCTTGTCTCGCAGTGTCCGTAGACATTGTTGTCAACATAAATTGCAGCTTCTCCGTCAGGAACATTTTCATGAGTTCCCGCAGTTGCGTACTGGATCTCTTTGTGGGGATAGTTATCCCAGTCGCCATAGTGTCCGTCATAAGCTATATCGGTAGAGCTCGTGGGAGTTGACACATCGCCGTACCCCTCAAGAGTTGAATCTGTGAGGTATAGTCCGAAATTAAGTCCTCCGTTGTTGTTGGGGAGTGAGCTAGTAGGTATCGCAATCTCCCACTGACTTCCTGTGTGGTTGGAAACAGCTCCGTCTGCTCCTACAACAGCGCCGTCCTCAGTGAGCTGGAACACAAGTGTTCTTCCAAGGTCAGTTGTTATAGCATATTTACCATTGTGATTAGGTCCTGCCCAGGTCGCAGAGTTTGAGCCGTCATCCTTGATGTAGATATATACGTAATCTTTCTCAATAACCCATGCAACTTCTTCAACATTGTGCTCATTGTTGGGTTCGTTCAGTGTTGACTTAGCGACAGCATCCCAGTCATTGAAGGTTCCGTCAAGTGCAATTCCTTCATATACAGCATTGTTTTGGGAATCATCCTGTTCGATCGGTTCTCCACTTATGCTGGTAGAGTACTTACCGCTTGAAAGAGTAAAGTCCATGCTCTCGAACCATGAGGCAGGAATTGTCAGTGTCACATACTCGGTGTCATTCTGGTCGGAGGATTTTGAAATAGTCACTCCGTCAATCTGTGACCAGTTATCTCCATGTATACCAAAGCCGTCCCAGTCAAAAGATATTGTATTGTTATTGTTTGTTCCATTGCCATCTGCATAGCTGATGGTAATAGGATACTGATTGTATAAATACTCCCATGGATTTGAGTGCTTGGTCTTGTATGAAATAACTACATTTCCATCCTGCACACTGGCCTTGATTCCCATTACATCCTCAATTACAGGATCATTTGACCAGCTTGCGGAAGAAGACGACGAATCAGATGAAGAATCACTCGAAGATGAGCTCTCCTGCTTTTTGACAGCAGTTCTTCTCTTGGACTCATTGAGCATATCTTCTATCTCTTCATCTGTAGGAGCTGTCTCTTCTTTTTTAGTCTCCTCTGAAGCTGCCTGTGAAGCCTTATCTGTGATCTTATCCTTATCGGTTTCCTTTTCCGAAGTGGATGAACCGGGAGTTGCTGCCGCATCCTTTTCTTCTGTAGTATTCTCTTTTTTATCTGAAGCAGCACCTGTACCGGATGTACTTGTACCTTCAGCTGCGCTTTCATTCTTTACTTCTGCTTCTGTTTTGCCGGAACTTCCCGCGTCGCTTGCAGAATCTTTGCTGTCTGTATCTTTGGATCCCTTATCTTCTGTATTATTCTCATTTCCGCTTTCGCTCTGACCGGAAGCCTTTTCAGAAGATGAGCCTGAACCGGCATTATTATCCTGGCTCCCGCCCTTGTCAGCTGAGCCTTCGCCGCTGTCCTTGCTTTCCCCGTTATCTTTCTGAGTATCAGAAGATGTGCTCTCAGATGATCCTGACTGCTGTTCACCTGCCTGATCACCCGAGGGAATATCTGCGCTCTGACCTGCCCCGGCGTCATTTCCGCCCTGATTGTTTCCGCTCTGATCAGATCCGGCATTGCTTCCGCCCTGGTCTGATCCGGTATTGCTTCCGCCCTGGTCTGATCCGGTATTGCTTCCTCCCTGGTCTGATCCCGCATCACTTCCGCCCTGGTCAGCACCTGCATCGCTTCCACCCTGGTCTGATCCCGCATCGCTTCCGTTCTGGTCTGACCCTGTATCACTTCCGCCCTGGTCTGATCCTGCATCGTTTCCGCCCTGATCAGATCCGGCATCGCTTCCACCCTGGTCTGATCCTGCATCGCTTCCGCCCTGATCAGATCCGGCATTGCTTCCACCCTGGTCTGATCCTGCATCGCTTCCACCCTGATCAGATCCGGCATCGCTTCCACCCTGGTCTGATCCCGCATCGCTTCCGCCCTGATCAGATCCGGCATTGCTTCCACCCTGGTCTGATCCCGCATCGCTTCCGTTCTGGTCTGAACCTGTATCGCTTCCGCCCTGGTCTGAACCTGCATCACTTCCGCCCTGGTCTGAACCTGCATCACTTCCGCCCTGGTCTGAGCCTGCATCGCTTCCGCCCTGGTCAGCACCTGCATCACTTCCGCCCTGATCAGCACCTGCATCGCTTCCGCCCTGATCAGCACCTGCATCGCTTCCACCCTGATCAGCACCTGCATCGCTTCCACCATCGTCGCTATTGTCACTTCCTGAGCTATCACTATCGCCGTTATCACTTACATTTTCCTGCTTATCACCGCCAACTGTATCACCAGCCGCATAAACAGTAAAGCTCATCATATTTACTGCAATCATAATAGCTACCAGTCGATAAAATTTGTTTCTCAATTATCTTACCTCCATTTATCAATCACGCAATTCATCGGTAATGACATAGACTCTTAGTGGTGTTTCGCCTATTTCAAAATGGTCCATTAAATAGCCGATCTTCCTTAACTCGTCATCAATTTCAAAACACAGCACCTCGCCAAGTCTCTCAATTGTCGCAGAAGTTTTAAACTCCTCCATTTCGTTGAGATACCTGTTCTCGTACTTGTCAAGACATTTATGGATTGTGCTCTCGACGGTCTTATAGTCGATCATCCGGTCGGTGTCTGAATTGATGCTGCAGCTTATCTCTATTGTGTGTGCATGTATGTGGCTTATGTCGCCATCGAAACTGTGCTTAATGGCTATAAATGATTTGAGTTTATACTTTTTGCGTTCTACAAGCTTCATCCCAGCCTCTTTTCACTATTTCGCACAGTGTTTTACATTTAAATCATAATAAATCAGAATTTAATAATCTATTAAAATATTCTTAAATCAACACTGTTTCGAATCAAAATTTTACAAAAAAAATCCCAAATGAGAATATTATTTCTCTTTTGGGATATTTTTGTAATTAAATTATTCTATTTATCCATGCTCAAAGCCTTTACATAATCCAGTGTATGAAATGCCAAGGCAATGTTGTGCGAAGGATATTCATCAAGAAGATTATTATAATTTTCTTTCACAGCTTCAATACCATCATTGTAATAGGTGATAGAATTATTGGTCTGCGAAAGGAGTCCCGGCTGCAGCTCGTAGACATTGACAAGCCGCTTTTTGTACCATCTTGCAAGCGCTGCCTCTCTTTTAATATTTGCAGCTTCATTTCCTTTATTATAATTAAGTACCATCACGCCGTCAGTTTCTTTTATGAGAGTTCTGAGCACCTTATCATGTCCCATAAGGTCGTAGGAATATGGTATACATACATATATCTGCAGTTCAAACTCTGCATCCTTTGAATCTTCCTTCAGTCTTACGACGTTTGCGGTATACTCATCAAGAAGCTGTCTTGGTGTGCTGTGCCATTTGTCAAGCACATACGGTTCAACGTCCAGGACTATTCCCTTTATCTGCTCCCTGCGGTTCAAGTCACTGTTAAAGGTTCTCACTTTATCCAGCACATTCTTCATTCCCTGATACTCCTCTTCATAGGACCATTCAGGTTCCCCGTCAAGGATGTAAACATCAATTTCATTCTCTGACATCAGTTTAAGGAAAGTGATCACTTCATCAAAGGAATATTCGGGTTTCAGATATTGGTAAAGCTCGGTTATACCGTTGTCGCGCATACACCTGATATCGGAAGAAGAAGGCAGTCGTTCCCACGAGAACACTCCAACGCCATAGGGCATCTCATCCTCCGGTTCAGTTTCAGTCGAAACTTCTTCAATCTCTGTTTCGGCAAAAGACTGCTCAGCCACAATTTGTTCTGCCTCCATATCGGCCGCATCATATACAGGTACAGCCGCATCTGCACCGCAGGATGAGCAGCAGATTAAAGCTCCCAAAAAAGATAATATTGAAATAGATTGTTTTAACCCCCCGGTTTTCAACTGTCCTCCCTGTTTAGATTAGTTAAACAGCTTTCTTTTTCTCTCTATCATTTCGTATATGGTGTCCATATACAATTTAATGTCCTTTACATTGTCACAGCGCTCTATTCTTCCACCTTCGCCATATACCCGCTTCGAAACGCTGCCTGCCCCCAGAGCAACTATCGACTGAACTTCCTCGTTAATGAGGATATTGTATATTCCGGCCTTGCCCTCTTTCGCATATCCGGTGTTCTCAAAGTTGCCGCTTATGTTTTTCTGTCTGTATAGATAATATGGCTTAAGGCCCATGCTCTCAGCGCCGCTTCGCGCAATCTCCATCATCTCTTCAGTGTTTTGCATAGACTCAAGCATAGGAACCTTGAGAAGATTCTTCTGCTCCTTCTCCCTGATTGCCTCAAAAAGTCTGGAGCCTCTTTTTATCGCAAGGGAATGTACGGTGAGATCATCCGGCCTTAGCTCAGTTATCCTGTCTATGGTGTTCCTGACATCCCCCGCATCCTCGCCGGGAAGTCCCAGAATAATATCCATGTTTATGTTGTCAAAGCCCTCTTCTCTTGCAAGTTCAAAGGCCTCCACAACCTGCGCCACCGTGTGTCTTCTGCCAATGAGTCTGAGCGTCTCATCGCTCATAGTCTGCGGATTGACAGATATCCTGGTAACGCCCATCTTTTTCATTGCTCTTAATTTGTCCGCGGTGATAGAATCCGGTCGCCCCGATTCTACCGTGAACTCTTTTACTCCCGAGAGATCGAGCCTGTCTCCAAGATAGCCGATCAGTCTCTCGATCTGGTGCGGCAGCAGAGTCGTCGGTGTGCCGCCTCCTATATAAATGGTATCGAGCGTCTTCCCCCGGAAGTCCTCAGAGAGATAATCGATCTCTTTTTCCAGGCATCCGATATAATCATCCACGATATCTGTGTACGCGCCGATTGGATAAGACGTAAATGAGCAGTAAAGACAGGTTGTCGGACAAAATGGGATCCCTATGTACAGGCTGTATCCATTCTCGTATTCAATGCTGCGCAGTATCTCTTTCTCTCTTCTTGCTATATCGATTGCAAGATCGGTTTTCTCCGCGCTTACGAGATATGTATCTCTCATATATCCGGCTATCTCGTCATCATCCATGCCCTCATCAATAAGGTTCATGGCTATCCTGGTGGGTCTTATCCCGGTAAGGTCACCCCACGGAAGAGTCTTTCCGGTCTTTTTTGACAGTTCCTGATAGATAGTCTTCTTAAGGTCGTTCTTTTCCTTATTTATATCGACAAAAGACACTTCAGCATTATCCGGAATGTCTTTTTCCTTATCGGGAACAAACCCCTTGTCGCCGACTATGACCCGGATCTCTTCATCCGGATAAAAAGCCTTGTACAGGGAGTGAATGTCATATTGAAATTTGTCTTCTTTAATATATATTGCCTGCATACCGGTTAAATAATAAAAGGATTGTACATCTTCTCATGCCCTATGGTCGTTATATCGCCGTGTCCCGGATAAACAATGGTGTCTTCCGGAAGGCAAAAGAGTCTGTCCTTTATCGATCTGATTAATTCAGAAGTTGAACTTGTCGGAAAATCAGTTCTTCCCACTGATTCCTCAAACAGCGTATCACCGCTAATAAGGATTCCTTCATTTTCAAAATAGAAACAGCAGCCGCCGCTCGTATGTCCCGGGGTTGCGATTACCTTCATGGACATGCCCGCGACAGTGATAATATCTTCGTCATTGTAAAGTATATCAGGCTGCACAGAAAGATTCATTCCGTAGTTATTGGAAAGATTAAGATACGGATCCTTACACATTGCCTCCTCTTTGATATAGCATCCGAGCTTAGCTCCGGAGAGGTCCCTTAATTCGTCCACACCACCTATATGGTCAAAGTGACCGTGGGTAAGAAGGATAAGGTCAACCTTTATCTTCTGCTCTTCCAGAGTGTCGTAGATCCTTCGCCCCTTGTCTGCAGGATCAAAAAAGACGCAGTGCCTGTATCCGTCCTCAAAAGATTCTTTTTCATTAAAGGCAAAGTAACAGTTGGTTCCAACCATTCCCATGGTAAACATTCCTACCTGAACGTTTCCCTTTTGCATCAGCCTGTAGTCCTTTCTATGTCAATGACACTGTCAATCTGTCTGATCTTGTCAACAATCTCGCGAAGCTGGTCTCTGCTTGTAACCTGGAATGAGGTCTCCATGGTCGCAAGACCCTGCTTGCTGGTTCTGGTATTCATCGAGATGATGTCAATGTCTTTCTCAGTCAGAGCCCTTGAAACGTCAGCCAGAAGACCGTGCCTGTTGTTGGCAAATATTTTGATCGTAGCCGCATACTTGCTTGATGAGTTGATGGAATCAGACTGCCATCTTGCCTCGATAAGTCTTGTGCGGTCTTCCTCCTGCATCTTGACAACGTTGATACAGTCCCTACGGTGAATGGAAACTCCTCTTCCTCTCGTGACAAATCCGCATATATCATCTCCGGGCACAGGATTGCAGCACTTCGAGAATCTCACTGCCACATCGTGAACGCCCTTAACGATTATCGCATTGTCAGTCCCTGATACCTGAGGAAGCACATTGGTCTCTGCAACCGCGGCAAGAACCTCCTCATCGGTAATATTGCGCTTATGCTCCTTATCACTGACCTCGAGAAGTTTGTTTACAATCTGTCCCTCTTTGAGACCTCCGTGTCCAACAGCAGCGAGAACCGCATTCCACTCATGGAATCCGTACTTGCGTGTAACAAGTGCCTGGAACTCGGGCTTGGCTAGAATAAAGTAGTCGATGCCCTTACTCTTGCAGTACTCTATGAGCATTTCACGACCTTTTGTAATATTCTCTTCCTTAAGTTCATGCCTGAACCACTGGTTGATCTTATTCTTGGTAGAGGTTGATTTCGCTATTGAGAGCCAGTCACGACTTGGGCCTTTGGAGTTCTGGCTGGTCACAACTTCGATCCTGTCGCCGTTCTGTATCTTGTAATCAATCGGAACGAGCTTGCCATTGACCTTGGCACCTATCATCTTATTGCCGACCGCGCTGTGAATGCTGTAAGCAAAATCGATCGGTGTGGAACCGGCAGGAAGATTTTTAACTTCTCCGGTAGGAGTAAAGCAGTATACATCCTCTGAAAAGAGATTGAGGTCACTCTTCAGAAGGCTCATAAATTCCTGATTGTCGGAGAGATCCTGTTGCCACTCAAGGATCTGACGAAGCCAGGTAAGCTTCTCTTCCTCGCCATCCTCTGCTTTCCTGCCATCAGATGCCTCTTTATATTTCCAGTGCGCAGCGATACCGTATTCAGCAGCCCTGTGCATGTCATAGGTTCTGATCTGTATCTCGAAAGGCTGCCCGGTTGACCCTATCAGAGTCGTATGAAGAGACTGATACATATTGGGCTTGGGCATTGCAATATAGTCCTTAAAGCGCCCTGGAATCGGCTTATATAGTTCATGTATGACGCCAAGCGCTGCATAGCAGTCCTTGACTGTATCGACAATTATACGAATAGCAAAGAGATCGTAGATCTGATCGAGAGTCTTGTTCTGGTTGCGCATCTTCTTGTAGATGCTGAAGAAATGTTTGACTCTTCCGTTTACTTCGCCCTTGATGCCGGCTTCTGCGATATTCTTGCGAACATTCTCGCAGATCTCTTCTACATACTTCTCGCGCTCGCTCTTTCTGATCGCAACTTTTTCTACAAGTTCCCTGTAGACTTCCGGATAGAGATATTTAAGCGAGAGGTCATCAAGCTCAACTTTGATCCTGCTGATGCCAAGACGCCCCGCAATAGGCGAGTAGATATCCAGCGTCTCCTGCGCTATCCTCTGCTGCTTCTCGGGCGGCATGTGCTCGAGTGTCCTCATGTTGTGAAGTCTGTCAGCTAGCTTGATAAGAATGACCCTGATATCCTTGGCCATAGCCAGGAACATCTTGCGCAGATTCTGAGCCTGCATATCGCTCTGTTCCTGAGTCTTGCCCGCGTTGTCTGTCGTAAGCTGCAGAGCAGTCAACTTGGTAACTCCGTCAACCAAAAGCGCAACGTCTGAACCGAAATCCTTTTCAATCTCTTCTTTAGTACAAATGGTGTCCTCGACGACATCATGAAGAAGCCCTGCTGCGATCGTCTCTTTGTCCATTTCGAGATCAGCAAGGACTATGGATACACAAAGCGGGTGGATAATATACGGTTCGCCCGATTTGCGAAGTTGACCTTCATGTGCTTTTGCCGCCTGTTTGTATGCCTTCTCTATAAGAGTGATGTCATCTGAAGGATGATATTTTTGCACTCTCTTAATAAGCCCCTCATAGAGTATATCAGGAGACTGAAACTGCTTGATTGCTTCAATTTTCCCATCGTCGAAGCGCTGCACCATTACAAGTTACTTCCCTTCATAGCTTAAAGCTGCATCTAATCTGTATTTTGCAAGTCTCTCACGGCCCTTGAGACCTTTGAGTTCCATGAGGACAAGAATGCCTGCCACTTCACCTCCAAGCTCCTCAACAAGCTTGATCATGGCTTCAATTGTTCCACCGGTTGCCATAAGGTCATCAACAAGAAGAACCTTCTGACCGGGCTTTATTGAATCCTTATGGATCTCAAGAGTTGCCTGACCATACTCAAGGTCATAAGAAACCTCAATGGTCTCGCAGGGAAGCTTGCCCTTTTTGCGAACAGGCACAAGAGCCTTACCTCTGTTATATGCTATAGGAGCGCTGAAGATAAATCCCCTTGACTCAGCTCCCAGTACTACATCAAAATCAAGATCACTGACAAGATCCTGCATCTTATCGATGGCAAGTTTAAAACCATCTGCATCCTGAAGGACAGAGGTAATGTCCCTGAACATTATTCCTTTCTCAGGAAAATCAGGTATCGTACGTACATAATCTTTAAGTTCTTTCATTGTAAGCCCTCTCTGCACTATTTTATAAAGCGCTAAATCAATAATTCGACATATTATTATAACACAAAAAAAGATAACATTCATAGCTGAAATGTCATCTTTTAGCAGATAAATTAAATACAATTATATAATTTTAAAAAAAAGAGCTGGAAAAGGGACTTGAACCCTCGACCTACTGATTACGAATCAGTTGCGCTACCGACTGCGCTATTCCAGCCTGTGTCACCAAAAAGGCACATAGGTTATTATAATGTGCCTTTTTGGAATTGACAATAGTTTAATTTACTTTTCGGATTTTTTCTTTGTTGCTGACTTCTTTGCAGTTGTCTTTTGGGTTGTCTGTGAAGCAGTGTCTTTCTTTGCCGCAGTTTTCTTCGCAGCAGGCTTCTTGGTCACGCTCTTTAGCATTTCCTTGGAAACGATACTGAAGATCCTCTCTTCCTCGATCTTCTCGTATTTCTCTTCTATTGCCTTCTCCTGCTCCATCAGTTCTTTTTCATACTTGAGCTTGAGTTCACGAAGAAGTCTCTCTTCCTCTTCGCTCTGTTTCTGTCTCAGGGCTTCGAGTTTTTCCTTCCTCTCATTCTCTTTCTTGATCTCTTCTTCCTCTTTTATCGCACGGATCTTCTTCTCCTGCTCAGTGTAAGGAGTGAAGCTGAAGATAGAAAGAGATACAGGCGCAAGCTTTAAGGTTATTGAGTAATTTCTTCCGTCAATATCCTTTCTCTTTGCCTCTTTTCTGCCCTCATTGACAAGGCCTGTTCCGCCATAGTTCACACTGTCAGAGTTAAATACTTCGGTATATCTGCCGTCTGCAGGAACACCGATTTCAAACTCTCTCTCAACACCTGCCATATTCGCAACAACAATGTTCATCTCATCGTCATTGTCGGTCTTCCTTACAAACGCAAGCATACACTCATCTGAAGCGAGGACATTGATCCATTCAAACCCGGCGTTATTGTTGTCGTAAGCGTGAAGTGCAGGGTTCTTGTAATAAAGCTCATTCAGTCTGGCGATCATGTTCTCAACAAATACTGCCTGATCAACAGTCAGGGCATCCGGCTCCATATAAAGATGCTTTCTTCCGGGATGAACCATCATAAAGCTTATTGCCATGCGAAGGTTTGCCATCTTCTGCGAAGCGTCACCCGGCATCAGATAATAAAGGCCCTCAAGTCCCTTCTCCATATCCTCATGGGTAAACGGAAGAACAAATCTCTCAGTATAGCTGTAAATAAGGCTGAAAGTAACCTCGTCGTGATGTCCCGCCCTAAAGAGAGGATCATTCTGCATATAGGACAGGAAATCCCTTGACCAGCCGTTGTTCCACTTGTAGTCATAGCCGAGTCCGCCATTATCGATTTCCTCTGTAACATTTGGCCAGCACGCGGTCTCCTTTGTAAAGATAAGAACACCCGGGCAGTTCTTGTGCACAGCAGCCGTAAAGCGCTTTACAAATTCAAGAGCTTCAAGGTTCTCATTGCCGCCATAGATGTTAGGAAGCCATTCGCCGGGCTTTCTGTCGTAGTCAAGATACAGTATTCTTGATATATCAGAAGATCTTATGCCGTCGAGATGGAATACCTCTATCCAGTAAAGTGCGTTCGAAATAAGGAAATTGGTAACTTCCTTGCGTCCATAATCAAATATTAGATCACCGGAGCGGGGATGTATTCCGATCCTGGGGTCAGCGTACTCATAGAGTGGCTTGCCGTCAAAATCACTCAGTCCGCAGGATGACTTGGGGAAGAATGTGGGTACCCAGTCAAGCACAACTCTTATGCCCTCGCTGTGGCAAGTATCTACAAACTTCATGAAATCAGCCGTTGAGCCAAAGGTATCATCGAGTGAGAAGTAGTTAAGAGTATGGTAAAAATGTCCCGGAACATGCTTCATCACGGGCATCAGCTCAATAGTATTAAAGCCGTGATTCTTAACATACTCGATCACATCCGTTGTAATTTCATCCATGGTGCTCTTCGCGCCATGCCTTCCGGCAAAAGACTCAAGAGAGATCTCGCAGATAGAAAGAGGATCCTCATCCTTGTTGAACTTCTTCCTGTCAGTCATCCATTTATCATCTGTCCACTTGATGCCTTCCGGATCATTGACAACCGAGATCATTCCGTTCTCGCCCTTTGATCTGGTTGCGTAAGGATCAGGCCTCTTTAAGATAATCCCGCTTCTTGTTTTTAACTCAAACTGATATCCATCACCGACCTTTGCTCCGGGAATAAATATCTCAAATACTCCTATGGGATCAAGTCTGTGCATCTGACATACTCTTCCATCCCAGTCGTTGAAATCTCCGATAACGCTGACTCTTGCGGCAGATGGTGCCCATACGCAGAATTCTGTGCCCTCAACGCCATCTCTTGTCATCAGATGTGCGCCAAGTTTCTCATAGATGTGATAATGAATTCCGCTGCCAAGCTTGATGAAATCTTCCCTGTCCATTAGCGGTCCGAACGCATAGGGATCGATCACTTTTTTCTCATCACCCTTGGCATCCTTGATAAGGAAGTGGTATTTCAGCTTGTCAACATAGGGTACTATTGTCGCGTAAAATCCGGCCTCATCGGCAAGCTCCATGTCGTAACTCTTCTTGGAATTCTCAATAACGACCTTCATTGATAAAGCATCCGGATAAAATGCCTGTATCAGACAGTTAGAGCCCACCTTATGCGCTCCGAGTATTCTGTGCGGATCATCGCCGTCAGAATAGATAATCTCTTCAATTTCCGGCCAGTTCATCATTTTGTACAGTTTATTGTTCACTTTATGCCTCCCCAACTGATGAATTGAATATAAATTTATCGGATGTCCTGCTCATAAGTCAGACATCATCATTATTTATAGTTTACCACAAATATCGTGAATAAATAAGCCACTGAGCAGTTTTGGTTCAAACCATGTAGACTTAGGCGGCATTAGCCTTCCTGCGTCAGCCACATTAAACAGTTCACCAATCGAGGTAGGATACATCGAAAATGCAACCTTCATATCCGTAGAAGCCCGTCTCTCAAGTTCTTCCAGACCTCTTATACCGCCCACGAAATCTATCCTCTCGTCCGTCCTCGGATCTCCTATGCCAAGGATCGGCGAAAGGACTTCATTCTGCAGCACCGATACGTCAAGTCCTTCCACAGGATCGTCGTTTAGAATATCCTTGTGTGCGCAAAGCCTGTACCACTTCCCGTCCATATACATTCCATACTCGCCCTTCTTTGCAGGGTGAACTCTGTCGTTCTCAGGTGTCACGTCAAATTTTTCGGAGAGCTTTTTGATAAACTCATCATCCGAGAGCCCGTTCAGATCTCTGACCACTCTGTTGTAATCCATTATCATCAGCTCGCTGTCAGGGAAAAGAACTGAAAGAAAGTAATCAGATTCCAACTTGCCACTAAGGCTATCACCAGCTTCCTCTCTCATCTTAAGTCCCACTTTCACAGCAGATGCACATCTGTGATGCCCGTCGGCTATATAGATGTCCCTTATCTGGGTAAACACCCTGCAGATGTAATTGTTCTCATCTTCATCAGCCAGCACCCATACCCTGTGGCGGACACCGTCTTCGGATTCGAAATCGTAAACAGGCTCGTCAACCTCTTTTACCTTGTCAACGATCTGTGAGATTATCTCATTTCTTCTATAGCATAGGAATATAGGTCCCGTCTGGGCTTTACAGGTATAGACATGGTTGATCCTGTCCTCTTCCTTCTCCTGTCTTGTATTCTCATGCTTTTTGATCGTGCCGTTTAAGTATTCATCAACTGATGAAAGAGCCACAATACCGGTCTGACTTCTTCCGTTCATCGTCTGCTCATAGATGTAATAGCACTTGTCTTCATCCTGTATGAAGTCTCCGGCTTCTATCCTGTTCCAAAGTACTTCTTTTGCCTTCTCATAGACCTCCGGCGCATACATGTCATGCTCCGGTTCAAAAAAAGTCTCCGGTCTGTCAATGGCAAGAAAAGAATCCGGATTAGCCTCCACTACTTTCCTCGCTTCGCTCCTCGAATACACATCATAGGGAAGTGCCGCTATCCGAGAGGCCTTGTCCTCAGCCGGTCTGTATGCCTTAAATGGTTTTATGTCTGCCATAATCTGCCTCCGATCATTAAAGATTCAGTAACAAAGTTTAGGAGAGATCCTGCGAGTGCAAAACCTCTCCCTCAATATTACAATATTTTAAAGTTTTATACGTCTTTTCTTACAACTCTTACCCTGATAACTCCCTTTATATCTGAGAGCTTCGAAACGATCTCATCTGTAACGGTATCCTCAAGGTCGATCAGGGTGTATGCGTAGTCACCCTTTGACTTGTTAGTCATATCCGAGATATTCATCCCTGCGCCGCCGAGCACTGTTGTGAACTGGCTGATCATATTAGCCACGTTCTTGTGGAAGATTGCGATTCTCGGGCTGTGGCATATACCCATGTCACATACCGGGAAATTGACTGAATTGTTGATATTGCCGTTTTCAAGGTAATTCTTGAGCTCAAGAACCGCCTTTACCGCACAGTTATCCTCAGATTCCTCTGTAGATGCTCCGAGATGAGGGATAACGATACATCCGTCATGTCCTGCAATCACCGCATTCGGGAAGTCAGTTACATACTTTCTGATCTTGCCGGAGTTGATGCCTGCAAGGACATCAACTTCATTGCAGAGAATATCTCTTGCAAGGTTGATAAGAATAACGCCCTTTTTCATCTTGGCGATCGCATCCTTGTTGATCATGCCCTTTGTTGAATCCAGGGCAGGTACATGGATGGTTATGATATCGCACTTGGAATATATGTCATCCACGTTTGTAACGTGCTTAACATCTGAAGAAAGTCTCCAAGCTGCATCGATTGAAAGGTAAGGATCATAGCCATAAACTTCCATTCCAAGCTGTCTGGCAGCATTGGCAACTCTTACTCCGATAGCGCCAAGTCCGATGATTCCGAGCTTTTTGCCAAAGATCTCGGTTCCGGCGAATTTCTTTTTTGACTTCTCGGTGAGTTTGGCAATGTCAGGATCGCCTGCATTAGCCTTGACCCATTCTGTTCCGCCGATAATGTCCCTGCTCGCGATGAGCATTGCAGCAAGAACCATCTCTTTAACGCCGTTTGCATTGGCTCCGGGTGTGTTGAATACCACGATTCCCTTGTCAGCGCAGCGGTCAAGCGGAATATTGTTGACACCTGCTCCGGCTCTTGCAATAGCAAGGAGATTGTCAGAGAAGTCCATCTCAAGCATATTGGCACTTCTTACAAGAATGCCCTCTGCCTCCTCTACATTATCGACAACCTGGTATTTGTCAGTGAAATTATTAAGACCGATCTTCGCGATTGGATTTAAGCATTTGTATTTGTACATCTCTTCCCCCTCAAGAATTCTCTTTTTCAAATCTGTCCATGAACTCTACGAGCTTCTCAACGCCCTCTTTAGGCATTGCGTTGTAGATGCTCGCTCTCATTCCGCCGACGGTTCTGTGTCCCTTAAGGCTTACAAATCCCGCATTGGTAGCCTCAGCGATAAACTTGGCATTGAGTTCATCTGAATCTGTCACGAAAGGAACATTCATAAGTGATCTGTCTTCCTTTCTCACCGTTCCCCTGAACATATTGCTCTGATCAAGGTAGTTATAAAGAACAGCAGCCTTCTCCTCATTCCTCTTCTTCATCTCCGAAAGACCACCCTGTGCCTTGAGCCACTTAAACACAAGACCGCACATATAGATGCTCCAGCAGTTCGGTGTGTTGTACAAAGAGCCGTTGTCAGCCTGAGTCTTCCACTTAAGCATTGTAGGTGTGTAAGAAGGAACATCATCTGTGATGAGATCCTCTCTTATAATGCTGATGACAAGACCTGCAGGTCCTACATTCTTCTGAACTCCGCCGTAGATAACTCCGTATTTGGTCACATCCACAGGCTCTGAAAGGAAGCATGATGAAACGTCTGATACAAGAATATGTCCCTTGGTATTGGGAAGAGTCTTGAACTTGGTTCCGTAGATCGTATTATTCTCACAGATATATACATAATCCGCATCCTCGGGAATATCAAGGTCTGAGCAGTCCGGGATATATGAGAAGGTCTTGTCGGCACTTGAAGCAACTTCTATTGCCTCGCCGTACTTGCCGGCTTCCTGATATGCCTTCTTGGCCCACTGACCTGTGATGATATAAGCAGCCTTCTTATTCTTCATAAGGTTCAGCGGTACTGCCGCAAACTGCTGGCTTGCGCCTCCCTGCAAAAAGAGAACCTTGTAGTTGTCAGGAATATTCATAAGATCTCTGATATCCTGCTCTGCAGTCTGAATAACACTGTCGAAAGTCTTGGATCTGTGACTCATCTCATTGATAGACATTCCGCAGCCGTTGTAATCAAGCATCTCTGCCGCAGCCTGTTTCAAAACCTCTTCCGGAAGTACTGCCGGACCAGCCGAAAAATTATAAACTCTTGACACTTACTTCTCCTCCTATAAGACGAATTTAGAAATTCATTTTTACAACTTAAATTTCATTGTAAACTCAAAATAAATTTTGTCAATATCATCTTAATTGATCATGTGTTATTTTATATTTTCAGATTATATATTTTCTTTAAACCAAAAATGAGTTGCCGGGCAAAAGAGCCTCTGCCTGGCAACTCATTTTAGTAATAAAGTATGACCGGAGTATCAACTTCCACTTTTTCCCACAATTCAGCAGCCTGATCAAGCGGGCAGTTAATGCATCCGTGAGAACCGCCTGATCTGTATATCTCGCCTCCGAATTTATCTCTCCAGGTAGCGTCGTGAATGCCGACTCCCTTGTGAACGCCGAGCCAGTAATTGACGTATGACACATAATCTGCTCCTCTGAGATATGTGTGGTAGCGCTTGTTATAGACCTTGTAAACACCCACAGGAGTGCCCCTTCCCCTGTTCACATTGCCGGTCACAACGGGAAAAGACATATCCAGATCACCATCAACATAGTAGTATAGCTGCTGGTCTCCCATATCTATTTCTATGTAGGTTTTCCCAAGTTCTTCACTCGCATCCACAGTAATAATGTTGTCGGCAATTGTAATCTCGCGGCTGTCTCTTAAGCTTTCACCACCTTCTATTATCATATTCTTAAGATAGTCAAATTCTTTGGAGACATCTATGATCGAGCCGTTACCTCTCGAATTCTTATTTATTATTATAGTGTCAGCTGCGCCCTTCTGGTACATATCCATGAGATTTCTTGTGTCATATTTCTCAACAATATCTTCAAAAAAGGCATACAATTTCTTTTCGCTTATGATCGGATTGCCTTCTGCGTCAGTAACTATGTTGTTGATGATCCTTATGCTGTCCTTCGCAGGGAGCTGTGACTCTGCGCCGCCAATTATGAATCTCCCAGCTCCAAGGACCTTGTTGCTTACCTTTTCTTCCAGGGCCAGTTCATAGTCATCTGCCGTCAGAAGTGTATCACTGATACTGCCTGCGTCAAACACGATCTCATCATCGCCGATCTTATATGCAACGGTTATATCCTGGATCCTGTCAAGTCTGCCAGCAAGTTCAGTCTCATCCTTATACCTGCCGCGAAGGTCAATGTCCCGATAGCATCCATCATTCAGCGATATATCAGCAACGCTCTCCCTTGATATCATCCTGTCAAAGACAAGATCAGTTATCCTGTCAGTGTCAGGAACGGTGATAAACGCATTCTCCAGGACATAGCCGCTGTCATCGGTCTTAACAATGCGGCATTCTACATCTTCAGGATCAAGAGCGACATACCATTCAGATATCTTATCCTTAAGCTTGTCCCTGCTTAAAGTCACAACAGGATCATACCTGTAGTTTCGGTCTTCGAATAGATACACCCCCCACAGGAAAGGATTCCTGGTCTGATAAACACTTCTTACTGCCTCGGTGTAATCAGTCTTCATATCGACATCTGATGCACTCACAAAAAGCTTTTCGTCGTCTCTTCCCAAAACCGCGATCCCGCTGTACTCATCCTGTCCGACAAGCTCACTGTTTACTTCAGCGACTGATTTGCCCGTGCAGTAAACGCCGTTGATCCATGTAAAGCACGGAAATCCGTCCATATAATAAAATCCGATCAAAAAGTAAAACGCAATCGTAAGAAACAAAATGATTCCAAACGCAATTGCAGATCCCTTTAAAACTTTTTTCATAATCCCCTTTATTGCCTTATTCTTTCTCTTTCAGGTCAGATGCATCAAAGGCTTCGCTTATGGATGCACCGGCAGGTACCATAGGAAATACCTTGTCATCTTCTTCGATTATACAGTCTATGAGCACCGGCACCTTGGACTCAAGAGCCTTCTTAAGTGCATCATCAACCTCAGACTTTTTGGTCACTCTTATTGCTGTGCATCCAAGGCCTTCAGCCACTTTACAGTAGTCAACCTTGTCCTCAAATACAGTCTGTGAATAGTGCTGATTGTAGAAGAGAGTCTGCCACTGCCTTACCATTCCGAGAACATGATTGTTGATGACTATTTCAATGATTGGAAGGTTATATCTGGAGGCGGTAGCAAGTTCATTCATATTCATCCTGAAGCACCCGTCTCCTGCCACATTGACAACTACCTTGTCGGGATTGCCTACCTTTGCTCCGATACAGGCGCCAAGGCCATAGCCCATGGTGCCAAGACCTCCTGAAGTCAAAAAAGTTCTGGGCTTGTTAAACTTGTAATACTGCGCTGTCCACATCTGATGCTGTCCTACATCGGTCGAAATAATAGCATCTCCCTTTGTGAGCTTGTATAATTCCTCGATGATGTAAGGGCATGTCAGCTTGTCCGTCTCGTAGCTTAAAGGGAACTTCTTCTTGTACTCATCGATCTTTTCAAGCCACTGAGAGTGGTCCATCTGCTCAATTTTCTTGTTGAGGACAGAGAGTATCTCCTTCAGGTCACCTATAACAGCAACATTTGCATGGATATTCTTATTGATCTCGGCTGCATCTATATCGATCTGTAAGACTTTGGCTTTGGTCGCAAACGTTCTGGCATTGCCAATAACCCTGTCAGAGAACCTCGCTCCAAGTGTTATGAGCAGATCGCACTCGCTCACACCAAAGTTTGAAGTTTTGGTACCATGCATTCCAATCATTCCGGTATAGAGTCTGTTGTCAGCGTCGAAGGCGCCCTTGCCCATAAGCGTATCGCAGACCGGAGCATCAATTTTCTCAGCGAACTCCTTGAGCTCAGCTGAGGCACCTGAAATGACAGCACCGCCTCCCACATAGATATAAGGCCGTTTTGATGCTTTTAAAAGCTTGATTGCTGCCTTGATATCATCATCTGTGTAATTAACAAAAGGCTTGTCCTCTTCTATTACCGCTTTTTTATAGTCGCAGGTAGCTGCCGTGACATCCTTGGTGATGTCGACGAGAACAGGTCCCGGTCTCCCGGTTCTTGCTATCCTGAAGGCTTTTCTGATCGTATCTGCAAGAACCTTAATGTCCTTTACAATGTATCCGTGCTTGGTGATTGGCATGGTTATGCCGGCAATATCCACCTCCTGGAAGGTATCTTTTCCCAGCAGAGGAAGATTGACGTTGCAGGTAATCGCAACCATCGGAACTGAATCCATATACGCAGTCGCAATTCCTGTGACAAGATTGGTAGAGCCGGGACCGCTTGTCGCCATGCAGACACCGACCTTACCCGTGGATCGGGCATAGCCATCTGCGGCATGAGCCGCGCCCTGCTCATGACTTGTCAGAATATGCAGGAAGTTGTCCTGCTGTTTATATAGTTCATCATAGATATTCAGAATTGTTCCCCCGGGATACCCGAAAACAGTATCAACCCCCTGCTCTTTTAGGCATTCTAATACTATCTGTGCTCCTGTAAGCTGCATATTTTCATACTCCTGTTAAGTAATTGGCTTTTTCCTTATATCATATCATGTTCTTGGAATCTCCAAAATCGCTCCTCTGTTGCCGCTTGTAACAAGCTCTCTGTATCTTGAGAGATATCCGGTGGTAACCTTAGGCTGTCTGGGCTGCCATTTCTTCCTTCTCAGCGCAAGCTCTTCGGCTGATACTTTGACATTGAGTGCATTGTTCGGAATATCGATGCTGATAATATCACCCTCTTCGATAAGAGCAATAGGTCCGCCTACAGCTGCCTCCGGAGAAACATGGCCGATTGAAGCGCCTCTGCTGGCACCGGAAAATCTTCCGTCTGTTATAAGCGCAACGGATGAACCAAGTCCTCTGCCGGCGATCGCAGATGTAGGATTGAGCATTTCTCTCATGCCCGGTCCGCCCTTAGGCCCTTCATATCTGATAACCACAACATCACCTGCGACTATCTTGCCGCCAAGAATTGCTTCAATAGCATCTTCCTCGCAGTCAAAAACTCTTGCGGGACCCTCGTGAACCATCATTTCCGGAACTACTGCAGATTTCTTGACTATTCCGGTATCAGGGGCAATATTACCCTTGAGCACGGCGATTCCGCCGGACTGCATATAAGGATTGTCAATTGGTCTTATTACTTCGGGGTTCCTGTTGGTAACACCCTCGAGGTTTTCTTTTATAGTCTTACCCGTTACGGTAATGAGATCCGTATTTAACAGATCTTTCTTAACAAGCTCCGACATAACAGCCAGAACACCGCCGGCCTCATTGAGATCCTCCATGTAAGTAGGACCTGCAGGAGCAAGATGGCACAGATTTGGGGTCCTTGAAGATACCTCATTGGCAATTTCCATGTCGAGATCAACTTCAGCTTCATGCGCGATCGCAGGAAGGTGAAGCATGGTATTTGTGGAGCATCCAAGAGCCATATCCATGGTGAGCGCATTCATGAATGCCTCTTTTGTCATGATATCCCTTGGTCTGATATTCTTTTCGATAAGATTCATTACAGCGTATCCCGCACGCTTAGCAAGTCGTATTCTTGCGGAATAAACAGCCGGTATGGTTCCGTTTCCGGGAAGTCCCATACCTATGGTCTCTGTCAGGCAGTTCATCGAGTTGGCAGTGTACATTCCCGAGCAGGAGCCGCATGTAGGACAAGCGTTCTCTTCGTACTCACAGAGTTTCTTCTCATCAATCCTGCCTGCAGATACGCTTCCGACTGCTTCAAATACAGAAGAAAGAGATGTCTTGTGTCCATCTATCCTTCCGGCCATCATCGGTCCTCCGGATACGAATACTGTCGGAATGTTCACCCTTGCAGCAGCCATGAGAAGTCCGGGTACGTTCTTATCACAGTTGGGTATACATACCATTCCGTCAAAAGCGTGTGCCCTTGCAAGACACTCAGTGCTGTCAGCTATGAGGTCCCTGGTTACAAGAGAATATTTCATGCCGATATGTCCCATGGCGATTCCATCACAGACCGCAATCGCGGGAACAACAACGGGCATACCACCTGCTTCTGCAACTGCGAGCTTAACAGCTTCAGTTATCTTATCCAGGTTCATATGTCCCGGAACGATCTCATTGTAGGAACTGATTATTCCCACTAATGGTTTTCTTCTCTCTTCCTCTGTAAATCCCAGGGCATTGAACAGACTTCTGTGAGGCGCCTGCTGAACTCCCTTCATAACTGAATCACTGATCTTTGACATACAATCATCTCCTTTACTTGGTATATAGAATAAAGTTTTCATTTGAATATATTTCACGCATTGTTTCAAGATAATCCCAGTTTATGGTCTCATAGGTCTGATAGAACTTCCAGAAATCAGGACCCGAATATCCGGGTGTCATCATATTTTTATCTATGATAACACAGTCTGCGTCATCTACATCTGTTTTGGTACAGTCAATATCCCATCCGAATTTCAGAAGATACTGCTGATCACAATCCAGAACCGCGATGTTGTTTTTGTTTGTCACATCGGCTATATAAAGAATATTGTAAATATCATTCTCTCTGTCTGCAAGCTGTCTGTAAAAGTCATCCCCGTATGCTCTTGTGACAAAGACCATAACCATCACAAATGCCGGAATGTAAACTCCAAGACCCGAATACCACTTGTCGCTCTTTAGTGTAGTCTCAAATTCCCTGTGCGCCGGCTTATCGCTTTCATTAGTACTGCGTCTTTTCCTGATCTCATAGTTGTACATTCTGATGGTTGTGTTGATAAGCCTCTCAAAACATGTGCAAAAGCATATCGTGATCAAAAAAGCGCTGTAACTGAACACACGTAGGTATGGGAGTTTGAGCTGCACAAGCAGCATAAGTCCGCTTATGAATACATTGGACACGATTATGATATTTATAACAGTTCTGCTGTACGAAAAATGCATAACGCACTCGTAAACAGCAATTATCAGCGCAAGTATTATGATGTATGAAATGACACTCACAAACCCTGGGAGCATATAGTTAAACAGACTGATTCCCCAGGAAATGCACTGCATTCTGAAATTTTCCCGTGAAAGGCTCTGTATATACGGCTGCGACAACATATAATCTATTCCGGTTTTCATACAGCTTATTGGTGATCTTAAAAGTGCTGCGCCGTGAGAGAGACCATAGAATGCGGACATCTCATTTTTCACAAGAAGGTTTGATCCTATGGCAAGCCATATAAGCGCATACAGAACCGTTGTAAGGATTGCTGCAAAAAGACCATGTTGAAAGAAAATCAGGAATTTCTTGAAATATGCATTATCAATGAGTTTTACATCTTTCACCCGGGTCTTATACGCATTAATGAGAAGGTGTGCCGCAATTGAAAAGCTCATCGGCAGAACCCAGTATATGCTGCTCGGCACAGTATACAGACCAAGCACAAAGGCAGCCGCCATAATCCTGTAATATCGAAGACGCGTCTCTTCAATGCTGCAGATCTTGCCCGCCACATATACAGTGATCAGAAAGCATGTTGTGGCAAGCGTATATCCCCTGCCCTGAAAGCTGTATTCATTGACGATCTCCATAGAGGCATACAGAAGCATTGCCCCAAAGGGCAGCCAGTGGGCGTAGTATCTTTTGCATATCGAATAGACCAGTATCAGGTTGGCTACTGCGCATATAAAGGATACTCCCCTGAGACCGATGTATGGATTGCCCATAAGATCAAGAAACGCTGACAGAACCGAATATCCAACATGATTGTTGGGAAGCGGCCAGTGGATAGCTGCATAAAAAGGTCCCCTGCTGATAAATGTATAGTATGTATACAGCTCATCATACTGCGGAGTGACCGCGAACATACGCCACAGATAATACGATGACATCGCAATCACGAAAAGAGTGGCTGCCATGCTCTCAGGCTTATGAGGTATAAAATCATAAATTCTCTTTTCTATTTTATAGTCTAACGATTCGTTCAACGAGAATATCTCCCATCCTGCTGCATCCAACCTGTGTGAATGAAGCGCTGTCACCGCATCCCATCAGATCAACAGTCCTGAAACCGTCAGAGAGGGCTTTGCTGACTGCCTTCTCAATCGCGTCAGCCTCTTGTGAAAGATTAAATGTATATCTGAGCATCATTGCTGCCGACAGAACCGTAGCAATCGGATTCGCAATGTCCTTGCCGGCTATATCGGGCGCACTGCCGTGGCTTGGCTCATATAAGCCGAAGCTTGTGTCATTAAGGGAGGCGCTCGGCAGCATTCCGATGGAACCGGTTATCATGCTCGCCTCATCAGAGAGGATATCACCAAACATGTTCTCTGTAAGTACAACATCAAACATTGACGGATCCCTGACAAGCTGCATTGCGCAGTTATCAACAAGCATATGCTCAAGCTCAACATTCGGATAGTCCTTCGCAACCTCGTTGACAACCTTTCTCCAGAGCCTTGATGAATCAAGAACGTTCGCCTTGTCAACGCTTATGACCTTGCCGCGTCTCTTTCCTGCGATCTCGAATGCCTTAACAGCGATCCTTCTGATCTCACTCTCTTTATAAACAAGGGTGTCTACCGCTGTAACCTCGCCGTCAATTTCCCTGGTATATCTTTCTCCGAAATAGAGACCTCCTGTAAGTTCGCGCATGATGAGCATATCAAAGCCCTTCTTCGCAGCCTCTTCCTTTAACGGGCATGCCTCTTTTAATTGAGGATAGAGATAGGCAGGTCTTAAGTTAGCAAAAAGCCCAAGTGCCTTTCTGAGTCCCAAAAGCCCCGCCTCCGGACGCTTTGAAGGCTCGAGCTTGTACCAGGGAGATGTAGATGTGTTGCCGCCTATGGAGCCCATAAGCACTGCGTCTGCACTTTTTGCAGCATCGATAGTCTCCTGTGTAAGCGGAACGCCATACTTGTCAATTGAGCATCCGCCCATAAGAACATCTCTGTACTCAATCTCATGGCCGTAAACTTCAGCCACCTTGTCAAGCACTCTCCTGGCCTGGGCCACGATCTCAGGACCAATCCCGTCACCACTGATGCATGTAATGTTCATTTTCATACCTTTTTCTCCTTGTGCATAATAGGAATTAAATTAGAAAATAAGCCCGGTTAGCAATGCCAACCAGGCTTTAAAAGACGCGAAAAAATTACTTCTTTTTTGAATCAGAAGCATCACCGGCAGCAGCAACTGCATCTTCAGGCTTTTCAAC
>JAEEGL014644345.1_pt1 | contig 48838 bp, 51 predicted proteins | sample 9134231 | NCBI WGS metagenome assembly JAEEGL01 (sample SAMN16246548, study PRJNA631951) | gut metagenome | biome: gut microbiome; feature: rumen; material: fiber-attached | host: Bos | place: Iran: Karaj | collected 2018-10 | reverse complement strand
TTAATAGTACTTCTTTCCATTTCTTCACATGTTGGATTAATTTTTAATTCTCCATCAATTTTACCAACAATTACACCAGCAACTGGACCATCAAATGGAATAGATGAAATGCTTAAACATAATGATGTACCAAATAAAGCAGTCATTTCTGGTGTTCTATCTGGATCAACACTAAGAACTGTATTAACTACTTGTACCTCATTTCTAAAGTTTTCATCAAACATTGGTCTTATAGGTCTATCTATAACTCTTGCAGTTAATGTAGCTGCATCAGTTGGACGACCTTCCCTTTTTATAAACCCTCCTGGAATTTTACCAACAGAATATAACTTCTCTTGATAAAGTATTGTTAATGGAAAAAAATCAGCAGTACTTACATTATTACTCATAACACAAGTAGATAATATTACTGTATCATCATATCTTACTAAAACAGCTCCTCCTGCTTGTTTAGCAAGTTCTCCATGTTCAACAACTAGTTTCCTACCTTGAAAATCGTATTCAAATACTCTCTTCATAAACTCTCCTTTCGTAAATAAAAAGAGACACTAAAAATAAGTGCCTACTTTCTTAATCCTAATTTTTTAATTAACTCACGATATCTTTGAATATCTTCATTTTTTAAATATTCAAGTAAGTTCTTTCTTTTACCAACTAACTTTAATAAACCACGGTTAGTATGGAAATCATGAGCATGGTTCTTCATATGTTCAGTTAAATTATTAATTCTTTCAGTTAATAAAGCAACTTGAACTTCTACACTTCCTGTATCTCCTTTACTTCTAGCAAATTCAGATACAATCTTGTCTTTCTTTTCTTTTGTAAGTGCCATAAAAAAATCCTCCTTTTCATATAATCCGTTAAATCTAAGTAATAATACGAGGAATATTAAAACCTGGATAAAACTTCTATTTAATACTACTATAAAAAAAGTGAAAAATCAAGTTTTTTTCTTAATTTTCACTTTCTTCTACACTTTTTATTACTTTTTCTACTGCTCTAATAGGTGTATCTAATGCTTTTGTTATTCTTCTTGCTACTAAGAATGTAATAATTGCGTTAATTATCATAGTAGCTCCCTCTATTTGAACAATTACTTTTGCCATGAATACTGGATTAATAATTGTTATTATTCCAACTATAAATACAAATATTATAAATGAGAAATATACCCAATATAATTTATTTCTATTCTTTTTAAGTTTTAATAATCCTATCATATTCATAATAGATGTTACTATTAAAACAATAGCAACTAATATATTAATTACTTTAATTATCCAATCTGGATTTAAAAATATATAAATAGAAAGTCCTATAAATGCTACACTAAGTAATATATATAATATATCAGCATTAGTATCTACACCTTTTTTTCTAATAATTCTAATTATATTACCAAGAGCTGATAATAATAATGTACTACCTATTAAATAACCTCCAATATTTAAAGATTCTTCTGGAAATATTAATAGTAATAAACCAAGTATAAAGAAAATTAGTATATTAACAAAACTATTCCATTTTAATAAAACATATTCTGCCATAGTACCTCCTATTTCTAAAAAGATTATAACATAAAAAAAACTATTAGAAAATTATTTTCTAACAGTTTTATTATTCAGTTTTAGCTTCACCAGCTTTTTTACTTCTCATCTTTAGTAATACTATAATTGCTACTACTGCTACAAGAAGTCCAATTCCAAGTAATGGTCTAAATCTAATCCATGCTATTGCAATGATTACAAATCCTAATGCTAAAGCTAATAAGAATGATACAAGTCCTACTGCTGCACCTACAACATTTCCTACTAGAGGAATATAACTTGAAGCAGCACTAAGTGGTTTTAATATAGTACCAAATCCTAATGCTAATAGAAGTATTCCAGCAGCTCTTAATATCCATTTAATCATATTATTTTCTTTAACAATAACATTAATCATATCTTGTCCATTATGTGCTCCATCCATTACTCTATTAACATTTTTACCTGCTTCAGATGTAAAATCAATGAATGAATTTCCACTTTGAACAGCAAGAACACTTACTTCTGTTGAATTATTATATACGAATGATATTCTAACATCTCCAATTTTTGGACTACTTAAATTATCAGAATTAGTTACATATAATCCTTCAACTTTATATCCAAGAGCAGTTATAGTATCAAGATTAAAATCATTATATTTACCATCAGTACTTAACATATCTATTTGTTTTGTACTTAAATCAAATGCACCAACTTTTACATCAGTTGAAGTCCATTTTTGATCTTCATATGGTTTAACAGCTGGATTATCATGTCCACCTTGATGGAAATTTCCAGAATCAATTATATCTGAAGACCATACTTTTTTATAGCTATAAGTAGTATCTCCATCATCATCTGTACTACTATCTTCTTCCCATTGATATATTTCAACTATTCTTTCTAATACTGGAGTTTCAATAGTAACATTAAAAGTCTCATCAGTCATAACTTGAGTATTTATTAATTTACCATGAGTAGCTACTAATTTACCTTCATTAGTTGCTTCAACTTTATCACTTGAAACATCTACATATACTTTACTCATTTCATTAGTAGTTTTAATATTTCTTACATTATTTCCTTCATTCCACCATAGTAATATAATACCTATTAATAATAATACAAATCCACCTAGTATTCCTTTAATTGAATTGCCAACTCTTTTCATTTTAACCTCCTTTCTCTTTTTAATTTATTTTCTATTATACTCTAAATATTATAATTAGTAATACTATTTTGTTTCATTTTTATCTTCAGTAGTTTGATTAATTGGATTTCCACGTAATAAATCTAGATAATCATCTACAGAATATTTTTTATCATTTTCCATAACATAACCAGTAGAACCATTATCATTAATAATATTCATTATATCTTCTACCATATTAGCTCTACCTTTTTTAGTTATTTTTCCATTCTTAGTATCAACATATTTATAGTTATAATTATCTTTATCATCTTTTAAATCATAAATATAAGTTTCAAACTTATCATTCCCCTTTTCTCCATAGAATACTGCTCTATAGTCATCTGGTATTGTTTCAACACTATGTTTATAAATTAAAATACCTATTATAGCTACAACCCCTATTCCAATTAAAACACACAATACATTTACTAATTTTTTCTTATCCATAATTTACTCCTTTTCTCTATTAATATTATATAAAATATATAGTTTATTTCAATATATGATTTTAATTTTTACAAAAAAACTAATCAAATAAATGATTAGTTTCTAATAATTTTTTATATTCTTCTTCAGTAATATATTTACATATCTTCTTTTTAGCTTTATCATATACACTAAAATCTCTTTTATTATGATGTATATCTGTTGCTAAAAAAGATATCTTTTTTTCTTTTAATAATCTTTTAAATAACTTTTTAGATTTTAATCCATAACTACCTAATATACTTTCTAAATTACATTGAAATAATATTCCACTTTCATATAATTCTTCTACTAAGTCATATTTACTTTGAAAAGAATAATATCTTTCAGGATGAGCAAGTATTACTTTATATCCTTTTTTAATTAATGAATCAAATACTTCTTCATATCCAGGTGCTATACCACTCATAGGAATTTCTATAAGTAAATATTTACTATCATTTAATGTTGAAATCTTTTTTTCTTTTAAGAATTTATAAATATTTTCATCATAATATATTTCATTACCTAAATATAATTTAATATCTATATCATTATTTTTTACTTCTTCTTTTAATTCTTCTAGTAATTTAATATTATTTTCTCTATTACTACTATATTTACTTTGATTTATATAGTGTGGTGTTAGAATAATTGTATCAAAACCTATTTCTTTTAGTTTTTTTAATACTTTTATACTATCACTCATACTTTTAGAACCATCATCAATACCTGGTAATAAATGATTATGAATATCTATCATTATTTATCTGATTCACTTGAATAGTAATAATAGTATCCTGAATGTTTACTCTTTCTTGCATTAATATTATTTACTACAACACCAGCTATATGAGCATCAATGTTTTCAAGATCTTTCTTTGTATTTTTAATTTCTGTTCTTTGTGCTTCATTTAAACTAGCTACTAAAAGAACTTTATCAACAAGTGATGAAATAATTAATGAATCAGAAAGTCCCATAACAGGAGCTCCATCGAAAATTATTATATCGTAATTATCTTTTAATGTTTCAATTAATTTAGAATTCTTTTTAGAGTTTAATAATTCACTTGGGTTTGGAGGATAAATTCCTCTAGGTAATACAAATAAATTTTTATTGTCAGTTGGTTGAATAAATTTTTTGTATTTACTTACTTCACCAATTAATAAACTTGATAATCCTTTACTACCATCTACATTAAATATTTTATGTAATCTACCTTTTCTTAAATCACAATCTACTACTAATGTTTTCTTTCCTGCTTCTGCAAAAGATATTGCTAGGTTAGCACTAATAAAACTTTTACCTTCTCCAGGAATTGAACTAGTAACTAATATAGTTTTTAATTCTTCATCTATTGATGCAAATTGTAAATTAGTTCTAAGTGTTCTAATACTTTCACTAGCAAGTGAATTAGGTCTTTCACTAACAACAGCATCTATCTTATTATTATCTTTATATATTTTTCCAATAACTGGTAATTTAATATCTGTTTCAATACTATCTACTTCTCTTAATGTATCATCAAAATAAAATATAATAAATATAACAGCACTACCAAATACAAAACCACATAATAATGCTAAAATGAAGTCTCTAATTATATTAATATTAGCAGGTACTACATTTACTTCTGCTTTATCTATAACACTAACATTACTAATGTTATAAATCTTTTTAACTTCTTTATCAAATACTGTTGCTATTTCATTAGCTATTTCTGTTGCTCTTTCTGGACTTTCATCAGTTACAGTAATTTTTAATATTTCTGTATTTTCTTCTGATGTAACAGCAACCTCATCATATAATTTCTTGTATGTATAATCTAATTTTAAATTTTCAATAGTTTGTACTAATACAAGTTTACTTTTAATAATTTGTCTATATGTACTAACTAGTTTTTGGTTAAGTGTAATATCATTTTGATCTATACTTTCACTAGTTGTAACCTCTTTACTAATATTTTCATTTTTTACAAGTACTAATGTTGTATATGTAGAGTATTTTGGTACTTTAAAACATATATTATATACTAATATACTACTTGCAAATATAAACATAGCTATAGCTACTACAAAAAAATATTTCTTGTAATACTCAAAAAATTCATTTAAATTAATTTCTTCCATAATATCCTTCCCTTTCTATTTTTTCTTTTTTACATTTTTTGACTTATTTTTTGTATTAGGTTTTTTATTATTTTTTTTGATTTTTTCTTTAATTACTTCGTTATCTCTATTTACTGTTATCTTACTTCCATCTATTTTAGGTGGTTCAGATAAACCTATTAATATTCCAAGTATGAATAATATTATACCAAATATAACTAATTCAAATGCTATATTTGTTAAAATATTTTTTAATACTTTAGAAAACTCATCTGATATTAATGTAATATTTTTGAAATCTATTTTGTCATAAATAACAAATCTAGTAAATAATAATATTAATCCAGAACCCATATAAGCTGATTGAATATGTTTACTTTTCATATTAATTAATATTACATTTAATATAATTATTAATATTGATAAACCTATTTGTATTTTGAATAATAAGTTATATATTTTATAAAATGTATTTTTGAATGATGATAACATGTTATAAAAGTTTATTCTTTTCTTATAGATATTTTCCATATCTACTAAAAACATTTTTAATTCTTCTTTGTTATCAACTTCTATATTGTTCTTTACTAAATATTTATCAATATTCTTTTGAATGTTTTCAGATACTTTATTACTTTGAATTTCATAATTACTATTATCAAAATAACTACTTATGTATCCATCTACATCTTTTTTAATATCTTCTAATTCAAAAATATTTTCTAATATCTCTTCTTCTAATCCAGAAGATACCATATAATCTTTCATATCTTCTAGTGTCTTATTATATAATTCAACATAGTAATTTTCTTTTTCAAAAGTTTCTAATATATTCTTTTTAGTAAATATATTATTCTTGATAATAAATAGAATAACTAATGTACTTACGAATATACAAGTAATAAAACATAGAATATAATCTATTAATATTTTATTCTTATTCATGTTTATCACCTACTTCATGTGCATAAACTACATATCTTTTAGTTCTTCTACCTACCACACTCTTATGCATTGGATAGCAAGTATACATTATTAGTTTTCCACCTTCTTGTTCTATTTTAAATGCATCAAGATTAGTTTCTTTAACTACTTTACTGCTATCAACTATATATTTAAATGTTCCATATTTTGTTTCTATTATTATTTCATCGTTTGGTTCTAGTAAGTCTAAATTTTTAAAGAACTTAGATGTATTATGAGCAGCTAATAGTACTGTTCCATTTTCTCCTGGAAAATAACTACCTGCATAATGCCCTACACCTTTTCTTAATATCTTAAGAGTATCTCCATGATAAATTGGTAATTCTAATTTCATTTTAGAAATCTTTAATGTTGCATATTTTTCACCAAAGTATGGAAAATCTACTAGCGATCTACTCTTAAGGTCATATTTAACTTCTGTTTCTTTATATTCTTCTACTTTCTCTCCACCAAATATATTAATTAATGAAATTGCACTAGATACTTTATCATCTAAAGTTATATAGAAACAAAGAACAAATATAGACATAAAGAAAAGTGCTATTGCAATATCATAAATAATTTTGCTTTTAAACACTTTTCTCATAATTAATTATTAGCTTTAATTTCTTTTGATACAAGAATAGTACCAATTAAAACTATTACTAAAGAAATACTAGCTATAATAGCCATTGTGTCTGTTGAACCAGTTTGTTTAACTAATTGAGTTGCTTCATGGAATGGTGTTGTTTTATTACCATCTGCATCAACGTTATAAACAATAACTGATCCATCTTTTACTTCAGCTTTTACATTAGTTGTTTTTTTGTTAACATTTTCAACTAATTGAAGTAAAGCTTTTTTATTCTCAGAAGAGAATGAACTGAAAACTCCACTTTTTTCTTTTTTGATTATTTTCTTAGCTGCATCAATTTGGCTAATAATATAATCAACATCAGTTGAAGATATTTCATATTTTTTTAGATAATCTTTAGCTTTCTTAAGATCACCATCAGATAATCCCCAAGTATTACCATCTTTAAGTTCTACTTTTTGTGATAATGCTTCATATAAATCATCTTCAGTTTTTGCATTAACAAAAACTACTCCAACGAATAATAATAAAGCTGAAAATACTAGCATGCTTAGTTTTTTCATATTTCTTTTCCTCCCATGAACAGTATTATACAATAAAAATATTCTAATTTCAACAAATAAATGCCATTTTAACAGTGCTTTTTGCCTATTTTTCTAGGCTTTTGAGCACTTTTTTGCAAATTGACAATATATATACACATATGTTATAATATCCTTTGCGTTTTTAAGGGGTGAATTTTATGGTAGATTATGATTTCAATGATTTTGAAACAGGATACAAAAGATATGATTCATTATGTAAAAATTTAACTGGTTTATTTGATCAAACCATTGGTTTAAATGTTAATATAGATTATTACAAAAATGAATTTGAAAAAATAAAAGATGAGTTTGATGTTCTTGATAAAGATATTAAATCTAAACAAATGCCTTATAAAAATATGCAGGTAGATTATGAAGGATTTCTTTTAACTTCTATTAATAATAAAATAATAGCTTTAACTAAGAAATTTGAAGATGAAATTGGACCTTTATATAATATTAGTAAATTATATCATTCAATAGATTCAATTATATCAAATAGTGGAAATATTGATAATTTAATTAATAGAGTTAAAACTCTTCTAGTAGAAATAGATAATATAGATACTCATAATAATATTGTAATTAATAATTTAATAGATGAAGCATATAAAACAGTTTATAATTCTTTATTATATGAAAAGATATATTATAAACATGAAATATTTGATTTTGTAATTAAAAATAATAGTTCTTCTCATAGAGAAAATCTTGGTCTATTAATTAGAAATGATTTAAATGATTTAGTAAAAAATAATCTTATAACTAAAAATGAAATAGATGATGAAATTATTAAGCATTTAGATGAAGGAGCTAGTTATGATTTTTTAAGTAATGAAATATTATTAACTATATCTGAAAAACGTTTTAGTTTTAATCATAACCTTGTAGATTTAGCTAGAAATTCAGAATCAAAAAGAATTACAACAAATATAAGTAGATTAAACTATGAAAAAGAGAATTTAAATAAAATGAAAGATATGTATAATAATAATATCAAAAGAAAAAGAAGACATATTAATCTATTAAAAGCAAAATTATTATCATTAGTTATGGTTCCAGTTATTACATGTACTGCTGGAGCTAGAATCGGTCAAAAAGTAAGTGAAAATATAACTGAGTATGCCACTACTACAAGAATGGTTGATTTAAATACTGGAGAGATTATTGGAGATATAGATATTGTTTATGATGAAAAACCTACATCTTATGTAGCTACATTTACTGTATATGAACCATGGAGAAAAAATAATAATTCTAAAGGATATATTAGAAATGCAACTACATATGAATATAACACTCCAGAAAATATTAATGATGATTTTCATGTTACTATTGATGATTTAAGTAAAAATGTAGAAGTAAAATATAAATATTTAGAACAAAAAGATGAATTAAGTGAAAATGATAGTATGACAGAAAGTACAATTATTTTAACTGAAACATATCAAGATAAAAATAATACTAAAAAAAGTAATAAATATATTATTCCATTTGCTGCAATTGGATTAACAGCATCAGCACTAATTGAAATATTATTAATATATTCAGATGTGTTAAATATATCAAGATTAAGAAAAAAAATATATAAATTAAATGAAGATATTGTTTATGATAGGAATAATGCTAATGAAACTATAAATCAATATAATGAAATAATTAAAAAATTAGAAGAAGAAAATCATAATAAAGAAAACTTTTATAATAAATATGGTAATAAATTAGAATTAAGTAGAAAATAATCTACTTTTTTCTTTGCTTGTGATATAATTATTTTTGGTGGGAAAATGAAAAAAAGGATATCAATTGTATTATGTTTATTTGTAGCAATGTGTGTATTCTTAGCAGAATATAATTTTTTATATGTATATCATGTTGAATTAAATGGTGAAAATAATACTATAATTGATGTTAATAGTAATTATAAAGATGATGGAATTAATGTTATATATAGAGGTTTACCTTATAGTAAATATAAAACATATAATAATGTAAATACTCATAAGTTAGGTATATATACTATTAAATATTTAGTTGGTAAAAAAGTACTATTCAGAAATGTAATTGTTAAAGATATATCTGCTCCAGTTATTAATCTTGAAGGAAATGAAACATATGATTTACAAGTAGGACAAGAATATAAAGAACCTGGATATACTGCTATTGATAATTATGATGGAAATGTTACAAAAGAAATAAAAATAAGTGGTGATATTGTTGATTATAATAAAGTTGGTAAATATAAAATAGATTATATGGTAACTGATAAATCTGGTAATATTGGTGCTAAAACAAGAATAGTAAATGTTGCTGATCATGAAAAACCTGTTATTACCCTATCTTCTAAATTAAAAGATTATTCAATTATAAATAAAAAAGTAGATATTTATGGTTATAAAGCATATGATAGTTATGATGGTGATATAACTAGTAAAGTAATTTTAGAAGATAACTTAAATATTAAAAAAGCTGGTATATATGAAGTAAAATATACAGTTAAAGATAGTAATGATAATGAAACAACAGTTATTAAAAAAATAAATATTCAAAAGAAAAATACAAAAGGTATTCCAGTACTTATGTATCATTGGTTTTATGATGATACTAAAGGAGAAAAACCTGGCGATAAAAATACACATAATTATATTTCTAAAACTAATTTAACAGCACAACTTAAATATTTAAAAGATAATAATTATTATTTCCCTACTTGGGATGAATTAGATAAATATATAGATGGTAAATTAGATTTACCTGAAAAGAGTGTTATTATAACTGATGATGATTGTGTTGGTAATTTCTTAAATATAGCTCTTCCACTATTTCAAGAATATGAAATACCTGTAACATCATTTTGTATTACAAGTAAAAAGTATTGGAAGAATTTTGTAGATAGTGATTATATAACATTTGAATCTCATACTGATTCGTTACATAAAAGAAGTTGTAGTTCTAAATCAAATGCAAAGCATTGGGATGGAGCTGTTATGTGTAATAGTTATAATACTATTTATAATGATATTAAAAAATCAGTTGAGTTAGTTAAAAATACAGATGCATTTGCTTATCCATTTGGTCATTATACTGATGATACAATTAAAGCATTAAAAGAAAATGGTATAGGACTTGCATTTACTATTAATAATGGTAGAGTTAAAAAAGGAAGTAATAAATATAAATTACCAAGAGTAAGAATATCTAGAACTACTACTCTAAAAGAATTTGCAAGTAAAATAAAATAAAGATTAATTTTTAATCTTTATTTTTTTATAATAAATATTCAATATTATACTTGTTATAAGTAATAAGAAACCTAATAATAAATATATATTTATTTTATAATTAGTTGTTCCATATATTTCTAATATACCATTTAAAATAAAATATAATAAGAATGTTAATATAGATGAATTATATATTTGAGATGGTAATTTATAAATAGATTTTTTATTAATTTTATATATTAAATAATAAATACCTGTACCCATTATTAAAGGAATTAGAAATGATAATATCATATAATATGAAATAACTCCATGACTAAATAATTCATAAATAATACTTATTATTAATACTACTATACTTAATATAAAGTATTTTTTTATTTGTTTTTTAATATCCAACATATATTATATCACTTATACTCCTTTCTTTTTTTGAAGAAGGTTTATTTATAATATTACCATTAAAATATAATGTAGAAGATCCTCCTCCATCTAAATTATATGCAGTTTTAATATTAAATTTATTTAAGAAAGTTGCTAGTTCGTATAAAGATAATCCTTTACTTTCTTTACTTCTTCCATCAGATACTACAAATATATAATGATTACTATCTATATAACCTATTGCTGTTCTTGGATTACTATTTTGTTCTTTTCTTACTTTACTTTTTTCAGATACAATTATTTCATAATTATCTATTAATCCTGGTCCAAAAGCAAATACATTGTATGCTCCTTTATTATATAAATCTTCAAGTGATGTATTACCTTCTCTAAATAATTCAAATGTTCCATCTTTATATATAGCTAAATCTTTATTATTTTTAGATTTATTTCTATAGATTACTCCATTTCTTAATACATATCCTTTTTCTTGTACTCCATAATAATCTCCATTAATAGCAATAATAGCATTATTATGTTTAGCCATTTCACTTGTAGTTTCTGTTATATTTTTACCAAATGTATCTTTAGCAAAAGCAGTCTTTAAATATGATGGATTATTTATAAATATGTTTACTAAATATATTTGTGTTTCATACTCATAATATGTTTTAATATTTATTTTTATATTATTATCTTCATATGTATCATTAGTAATAATAGTTTCATTAGTACTATTTATTTCATGTTTAATATTTTTTACTTTTTGATATGAAGAAGATATTAAAAATGTATCAAATATAAAATATATAGTTAATAGTATTATGAATATAGAATATAGTTTTTCAAAGTTATTTTTTATATTAAATTTTTCATTAAATATAATGTTTTTCTGCACTATAAAACTTAATATAAATAAGAATAATTCTACTAGTAATTTAGATATATATTTATTAATACCAATAGTTACTAAAATATTTAATAACAATGAATTAATTAATAAAACTAATAATACAAGTGATATATATTCTATTATATATTTTTTAGATTTATTATTATTTTTAAATACTACTTTTTTATTTAAATTATAATTAACTGTAGAAGAAATAATTCTAGCTATTACATTAGCTAATATTATTTTACTTGTTGTTAATACTATAAGAGAATATAAAGTGTAATCTATTAAAAAACTAATAAAAGAACTTGATGCGAACTTTAATAACTTTTTTATAATATCACTCCCTATTCTACATATATACTTTCGCCATCAGAATGAATAGTTATTTCACCCTCTCTAGTTAAATAATAATCTATATTATTTTTTTCTAATAATTTAATTGTTTTATCTTCTTCTGGTTCTTCATCACTACTTGTTATAACAGCAATATTTGGTTTAACATTTTCAATCAATTTTTTAACATTTTTTTGATATTTTCCATGATGAGGCATTTTAATAAAATCATATTCTTTATTATTAGTAGATATAAAATCTTCTAATCTATCATTTTCAGCATCACCCATAAATAAGAATGAATTATCTTTATAATCAATGGAAACTATTAATGAAGAATTATTACTTTCATTATTATCATATATTTTATTTGGTCCATTTACTTTAAATTTTAAATCATCATAATTAAATTCATAATCAGTAGTTATTGTACTAGCTATTAATCCTTTATTATTTAAAGCCTCTAAATAATTTTTATAATATTCACTATCTTTAGGATAATTACTTTCAAGTATATTATCTATTTTTATACTATCTATTATAGCTGCTGCGCCACCAACATGATCTTTATCAAAATGAGTTATTATTAAATAATCTAATTTAGTAATATTATTTTTCTTAAAATAATCTAATATTTCATTTGAGAATGATTCAAGTCCTGTATCTATCATTATATATTTATTTTTATAATTTAATAAGATAGCATCTGCTTTACCAACATTAAAGAAATACATATCAAAATTATATTTTTTATCTTCATCTTCTTTTTTAGTTACTAAGTATATAATTATACCTATCATTACAAATATAAGAACTATTAATACTATTGTTGTCTTTTTCATAAAATCTCCTTATATAAAAATTATATCAAATTTATTCAATTCGATATAATTCTTTTTTAAAATATCATTAAATTTCTACTTACATATTCACTTGTTTCTATTTCTCTAACAAATTCACTTCTTTTATTCATTGGCATATATGGACATAAAATATATACTTTATTTTTTGTTCTAGTTAATGCTACATAGAATAATCTTCTTTCTTCTGGGAATGAAACAAGTTCTTCTTTTTTGATATCTAATCTTTTTAATACTTCTTCATCTTCTATTTGACTTGGGAATCCGTATTTACCACCATATCCATTTAATAATATTACATTGTCATATCCGACTCCCTTAGATTTATGTACAGTTAAGAAGTCTATTTTAGCATCTTTTATTTCTCTAAATATTAATGAATCTTTAGATCCTTCACTAAAATATTTACTTTGTATTAAATCATCTTTTTCACTCTTATATCTACCTAATAATAGGATATTTCCATCTTTATTTTCATTATATAGATTTCTTATTATAGATATTAAACAATCATATTTAGAATTTTCTTTTTCTATATCAAAATAATATATTTCAACAGGTTTATCTAAATGTTTATTACTCTTTAATTCTTTATTAAATGTTTCTGTATCTTTACTTACAAAACTTGTTGTTATATTTAATAATTCTTGGCTATTTCTATATGTATTTTGTATTTTAGTTATTGATGCATATCCCATTAATTCATAGAATTTAGTAAATAAGTCTACATCAGAACCACTAAAGCTATATATAGCTTGCCAATCATCACCTACTGCTACTATTTTAGCATTAAATAAGTCAGATATTCTTTTAGCAAAGTTATATCTTTGTCTTGATATATCTTGATATTCATCTATTATTATATAATCATATTCAATACTCTTCTTAAGTAGTTTACTAGCATATCTATATGCATAATTAATCATATCAGCAAAGTCTATTTTATTATCAGAATGTATTTTATTTTCATAATAAACATAGAATTCTTTTATAAATATTAATTGTTCTTTTATCTTAGGATCTTTTTCATTATTTATTAAAGCATCAAATGTTTTAGTATGATATCCTTTTTCTTTAAATCTAGATATAAATGTCATAAATAAATTAATTATATTAAAGTATTCTACTTCTTTAGATGTATATAATAATTTATAAAACATTTCAGTATATGTTTTTCTTAATTTAGTTATTTTTCTATTATTTAATTCTTTATTTAGTTCTTTTATATAATTAGTATCATAATCATATTCAGAATATAATTCTATTAAATCAGAACCATATTTTTGATGTAGAGCTCTTTTCTTTTTTATTAATTTATTATAAAACTCTATTTCATTTTCATCATATTTTCCATCACTATGATATTTACTTAAACCATAGTATTCAATATATATAGGATCTCCATCATTAAATATAGTGAAGTCTGGTGTATAACTTCTTCCTTCACCTACTTTTTGTGGATAAGCTTTTTCATATACATATGGTATTCCATTAGTATATAAATAATTAGCTATTGTAACTTCTCCTCTTGATTTAAATCTTTCTCCAGTTATACTTATACAATTATCAAGTCTATTAGATAATCTTTTATTACAATAATCTACTATATTATCTTTATTTAATTCAAATGTTTTTTGAGCATAATAATCAAAGTATTCATTAAATGTTTTATAACTTAAACATTTATCATCAAAGAATACATATTTATCAAATGTTTCAATAAATCTTTTTAATTTCTCTTTATCTTCAAATATGTCTTTAGTTATATATTCTTCTAATAAACTAACAAATGTACCAGCACCAACAATAGTAAGTGGTTCATAGAATATTTTTCTTAAGAATTTCATTCCTAATTTATGAAATGTTAATACTTCTACATTTAATTTAAAATCTTCATTTATTCTTACTTCTAATTCTTCACAAGCTTTATTAGTAAATGCTAGTAAAATTATTTTATCTTCTTTAATATGTCTTTTTTCTACTAAGTATTTTACTTTAGCAGCCATAGTTGTTGTTTTACCTGTTCCTGCACCAGCTATTACTAAAGAATAATCTTCATCTATAATGATTGCTCTTCTTTGTTCTTCATCAAGTATAATTGAATCATCTATTCCTTTAAACATATTATCAAAGTAATCTTTATATTCAATTAATTTATTTTTTATATATTTTTCATTTCTATTAGCTACTATATTAGAACTATTATTAAATATATTAGTTATTCTATCTTTTAAATCATCATCTTTTAGATCATAAATATAATTTATTACATGTTTATTAGCATCTAAAAACTTATCTAATTTTTTCTTAGATATATATTCATCACTATCAAGTAGATCATTAAATTCTGTAATAAACTTATTTACACTAAACATATCAATCCCTTTTTTATTTCTTTTATTATATCATTATTATTTCTTTTTTACTAATTTTTTTAGATATTTGTCTTCATAATTACTATGTATACAAAAGAATAATATATCACTAAAATCTGCATATTTATCACAGGTTATATATATTAATAATTATATTATATCAAATAAAAAGTATTGTTTAAAACAATACTTATTTTTCTAATGCTTTAACTAAATCAGCTTTTTTCATACCAGTTGTATCTATATTCTTTTCAGCACATAGACTCTTTAATTCATCAACTGTAAGTTTGCTATAATCAGTTTTTTCTTCAATAACTTTTTCTACATCTTTAGTTTCAACTTTAGCTGTAGTTTTTCCTTCTAATGCTTCTTTAGCTAATTTTACTAATTTTGTAAATTCTTCTGGTGCAAAAATTGCAAGTTCAGAAAGCATTTTTCTATTGATTTCAACATTAGCTTTCTTTAATCCATTAATGAATTTAGAATATACAATATCATTATTTCTACAAGCAGCATTAATTCTTGTTATCCATAATTTTCTAAAGTCATTAGCTCTTTTCTTTCTATCATTAAAGCTATATGCTCCACTATGGAATAATTGTTCTTGAGCAGTCTTGTATAATCTATGTTTACTTCCAAAATAACCTTTAGCTCTTTTTAATACTTTTCTTCTTCTAGTTTTTGAAACTGTTCCACCTTTAACTCTTGCCATTATTTACCCCTCCTTATTTTACAAGTCCTTTGTATCTATTAGCATCAGCACTACTTAATACAGAACCCTTTCTTGCTTTTCTATTGAAGTCAGTTGGCTTCTTTCCGCTATTATGATTAGCTCCTACATGTCCAATTTTAGTTGAACCTGAATTTCTTACTTTAATTTTTTTACTAATTCCACCATGAGATTTCATCTTTGGCATAATTAATCATCCTTCCTTTCTATTTTTTTGGAGTCAAGAATAGTTGCATGCTTCTACCTTCCATTTTAGGCATAACCTCTATTTCAGCAACATCTTCTAGTCTTGTAGCAAAACGCATTAACACATCTTTTCCTAATTCAGGATGTGCTAGTTGTCTTCCTTTAAATCTAACAGTAACTTTTATTTTGTGACCTTTTTCAATATAAGCTTTAGCATTTCTTAATTTAGTTTCAAAATCTCCTACATCAATAGTGACACTAAGTCTATACTCTTTCAATTCAAGATTTTGTTCTCTTTGTTTCTTCTTTGCTTCTTTAATTTGTTTTTGTTTTTCATAGCGATACTTATTATAATCAATTATTTTACAAACTGGATTTTTAGGATCACTACCTACTAAAACTAAATCTAAATTAGCAAATCTTGCTAATGTTTGGGCATCCTCTATTTTCTTCATACCCATTTTTTCTCCATTAGGTCCAATTACCATTACTTCAGGAATTGTTATTTGTTCATTGATTAGAACTTCATTATTTTGCTTTGCTATTGTTCACACCTCCATATTACATTAAAAAAGTGGATAACTAGAGTATCCACCTAAAAAACATAATTAATTTATAAAATTAGTTAAGCTTTTATACCAATGCACTAATACATCTGGTGAAGAGTGGATCTCTTTCTTTCTTTTTTAACGTTTTTAATTATATTTGATTATTGACTATTTGTCAACAATTTTTACTTATTTTACTTAAAAAACTAATCAATACTGATTAATTCGTATTCTTTTGAACCTACACCTAATTCTTCTGCACTATCTATTGTATGTGTTCCATGTCTAGAATTAACTCTTTCTAAGAAATGTTCTTTTCCTTTATCATTTGATTTTTTTACTAAATCTATGCATGCTTCATCTATAGCTACTGGATCTAATGATGCCAATATACCTATATCTTCCATACATGGATCTTCAGCAACTGCACAACAATCACAATCTACACTCATATTTTTCATTACATTTATGAATGCTATATTATTTCTAAAGTGATTTACTACTGATGATGCTGCATCAGCCATACTTTCTAAAAATTTATCTTGTTCTGGTAAATTATTCCATACCACATCAGCATCTTCTGTAGTTCCAGCAGCATGAATATATGCTTTACCTCTTCTTGATGCACAACCAATTGATAATTGTTTAAGTGCTCCTCCAAATCCACCCATTGGATGACCTTTAAAATGAGATAGTACTAACATTGAATCATAATTAGTTATATGTTTTCCAACATAGTTTTTCTTTATTACTTTACCATTTGGTATTTCAAAAGTAATGTCACCATCACTATCCATTATATCTACATTATAATATTTATCCCATCCATGTTTTGTAAGTAATTTTCTATGATCTTCATTATTTGTTCTAGCGCCATCATAAGCAGTATTACATTCTACTACTGTAGCATTCAACTTACTTACTAAATCTTTCATAAAATCTGGTCTTAAATAGTTTTGATTACCATCTTCACCACTATGTAATTTAATAGCTACTTTTCCTTTTAATTCTACTCCTAAAGCTTCATATATTTTTATTAAAGCTTCACTTGTTATTTCTTTTGTAAAATAAACTTTTGATTTCATTATTTTCCTCCTTTTATTAAACCAATTTTATTTATAGGCCAAAGTCTTATATCTACTCTACCCACTATATCATCTTTAGTAAATGCTCCTAGATATCTACTATCTTTTGATACTGGTCTATTATCGCCAAGTACAAAGTATTCTCCATCTTTAGTTTTATATTCAAAATCCATTGTTTCTTTAACATCAACATCTAATTTTACTTCTTCACTATTTATATATAGTTTATTATTTCTATATATTATTGTTTCATTAGGAAGTCCAATAACTCTTTTAATTATTTTATCTCCATCTTGTTCATTATCTACTACAACAACATCAAATCTTTTTATATCTTTAAATCTATATATAAATTTATTGATAATAACCATTTGTCCATCTAATAAGTTATCATTCATAGAATCTCCATTTACAATAGCTGGTGTACCTATAAATGTTCTAACTAGTAAAACAATTACAATAATAATTATATAATCTTTTGCTTCTTTCCAAAATTTACTCATAATTCTCCTCTAAGTATTTATTATAACTTAAATTAATAAAAGAAGATATATATTAAATACATCTTCATATTAATTATTTTTCAAATGATAATGTTTGTTCTAACATTGTTGTTGTTCTATCATGCATTACTGCTGCATCTATTACTGGATATATTTCTACACTATATACATTATTTCCTTCTTTAATATAATAGAATGTTTCACCTTTAAAACTAGATACTTTAGACCAAGTTTTTCCATTAATAGATTTTGTTTCTAATGTTTCTAAGTCTGCTTCTTTACCATCATTTTTAATATATTCAGTTAATTCATCTGTTACATTTTCTTTATAGCTTACTTCTACTCTTATAGTTTGCATTTTATTATTAATAACAAATACATTATCTTCTCTAAATTCATATTCATTTGGTAAACCAAAACATAATTTTTTATAACATAAATGTGAATTATCTACTACTTTTTTTGTTTCATTTGTTGTATTTGTTTCATTAGTTTTTACCTTTAATTCACATCCAACTAATATAGTTAACATTAATACTGATAATACTGTTAATAATAATTTCTTTTTCATATATACTCCTCTTTACTTTCAAAAGTATTATAACATATTTATATATTTTATATCAATAAAAAAACCTAGATATTCTAGGTTACTTTTTAGTTAGATAAACATAATTACTTATCCAATCTTCAAACTTATCTGGATCATGATATTTCTCTGAATCTTCATCTGATTCAGCATCTAGATAAGTAACTATTTTTCCTTTATCAACAATTATTATTGAAGGAGCATATTTTACTTCTGAATATAAATCTATCTTTTTAAAATCATCTATACCCATAGATAGAAAATCTATTTTATATTTTTGCATTGTTTCTTCGAATATATATTCACATGGTACTTTTAGGGTACAGAAGTTATTATATATAAATAATACATAAGATTCATCTTTTATATTATTATATTCTTCAGATTTTATTTTAATATATTTTCCTTCATTATAATATTTATCTTCTAAATATATTTTATTTATATTTGTATTACTATTTGTTTCACATGATACTAATAAAAGAAGTGATACAAATATTATTGATAATTTTTTTATCATTATTTTCCACCATTATTAACTGGAGTTAAACTATCAAAATCTATATCATGATAAGTTACTTTCCAAAAATCATATGATGTTTCATTATTTTCTGTATTTTTTACTTTTATATTATTCTTTCCATTATAGAACCAATATCCACCTACATTATATATTTTAGTTTCATCCCATCCTAATGATACTAGTAGTGTTTTAGTCATACCTGCATATCCACCACCACCACACATTAAGAATATATATTTATCTTTTGGGAAATAATATTCTAAATATTCTAGTGATTCTTCATAATTAGCAACATATTTACCATCTTTTAATGTAAATAATGTTTTACCATTGTAAGTTTCTCCTACGGCTTCTGGAAGTCCCTTTACTTCAGTTAAATATGGATATGGAACTACTTCAAATCCTTCTACAAATCCTGATAGATATGAATCTCCACCTATAGCTTCATAGTTCCCCGGATCTTTTAACATTCTCATATCTCTATATACACTATCTTCTCTTCCTAGATAGTTATCTATAGCTTCTTCATTAATATTTTTATCAATACCTAAGGCTCCTCTTTCTCCACCTGTTACTTCTGGTAAAGGTAAACTAGCATAACTATAATTTTTACTTCCATAATATATTACTATTACTAGAGCAGTAAATATTAAAAAGTATGTAAAATATAATAAATAATTTGGTTCTTTTTCTTTAGTTTTTTTCATATTTTCAACTCCTTAGACTTATTTTATCATAAAATTTATAAAAAAAACTCAACATTTAGTTGAGTTGTCACTTTTTTTATTGTTTTTCTATTTTCTTTTTACCACCCATATATGGCCATAATACTTTAGGTATACTTATTGAACCATCTTCATTATAGTTGTTTTCAACTAAAGCAATTAATCCACGAGGTGATGCTAGAACTGTATTATTTAGTGTATGAACATAATATGTTCCATCTTCACCTTTAGTTCTAATTCCTAAACGTCTTGCTTGAGCATCACTTAGATTTGAACATGAACCAACTTCGAAATATTTTTGTTGTCTTGGACTCCATGCTTCAATATCACATGATTTAACTTTTAAGTCAGCTAAGTCTCCTGAACAACATTCTAATTGTCTTACTGGGATATCCATATTTCTAAATACTTCTACTGTATATCTCCACATATCTTCATAATATTTCATTGATTCTTCTGGTTTACAAATAACTATCATTTCTTGTTTTTCAAATTGATGAACTCTATATAATCCTCTTTCTTCAAGACCATGAGATCCACCTTCTTTTCTAAAACATGGACTATATGATGTCATTCTAATTGGTAAAGATTTTTCATCTAACATTTGATCTTTAAATTTACCTATCATTGAATGTTCAGAAGTACCTATTAAATATAAGTCTTCTCCTTCTATTTTATACATCATAGCTTCCATTTCAGGGAAAGACATAACTCCAGTTACTACATTACTATGAATCATAAATGGAGGTATTGCATATGTAAATCCTTTATCTATCATATAATCTCTAGCATAAGCTATCATTGCTTCATGTAGTCTAGCTATATCACCAAGTAAATAATAGAATCCTTCTCCACTTGTTCTACCAGCAGATTCTTTATCCATTCCATTAACACCAAGTATAATATCAGCATGATATGGAATTTCATATTTTGGTACGACTGGTTCTCCAAATCTTTCTACTTCTACATTTTCACTATCATCTTTTCCAATTGGTACACTATCATCTATTATATTAGGAATAATCATCATTTTATCTCTAATAATAGTTTCAAGTTCTTCTTCTCTTTTAGTAAGATTATCTATTTCATCTTGCATAGATGATACTTCTTTTTTTACTTTTTCTGCTTCATCAGTTTTTTTATTTCTCATTAATTCACCAATAGATGCAGATAATTTATTTTTATCTCCTCTTAAAGTATCACCTTTTAATTTACAATCTCTATATTCTTTATCTAAGTCGAATATTTCATCTACTAAAGGTAATTTTTCATCTTGAAATTTCTTTTTAATATTTTCTTTTACTAAATCTTTATTTTCTCTAATAAGTTTAATATCTATCATACTATCACGACCTCATTAATATAATATCATTATTTTAATTAAATAAAAAGCAAAATCTTGTTTTTTATTTTTTAGTTTGTTATTATATTAATTACTGGAGGATTTTTTTATGAAAAAGAAATTATTATTAATGCTTGGTTTAACTGTATTCCTAAGTGGATGTAGTATGAAATTAAAGAATGGAGATGACGTTTTAGTATCTTATGAAGGAAATGGTACTATTTCAACAGATGCTTTATATCAAAAGATGAAAGCTTCATATGGTGCTTCTGTTATAACAGATTTAATTGATAGTACTCTACTTAATGATTTATATTCAGAAACTACTGAAGAAAAGAATTATATTAAAGAAAATGTTCAAGCTGCTAAAAGTGCTGCTGAATCTATGAATGTAACACTTAGTTTATATTTACAATATTACTATGGTGTTGGTAGTGAAGATGAATTAAAAGATAAGTTAAGATTAGATTATAGACGTGATCAATATGCTACTAGATATGCTAAAGAAAATGTAAATGATACTCAAATTAATGAATATTATGATACACAAGTTATTGGTGATATTGAAGCTAGTCAAATATTAGTTGCTGTTGATACAAGTAAAGCTGAAGATGATGATGCTAAGGAAGAAGCTAAAACAAAAGCTAAAGAAAAAGCAATGGATATAATTAATAAACTTAAAAAAGGTGAAGATTTTGCTACATTAGCTAAAGAAAATTCTGATGATTCGCTTACTGCTTCTAAGGGTGGTTCTCTTGGAAAAGTAAATAAAGATAGTGTATCTGAAGAAATTATAAATGCATTAATCTCATTAAAAGATGGAGAATATACTAAAGAACCTATTGAAAGTACTACAGGATATTATATTCTATTTAGAACAAGCCAAGATGAAAAGAAAGAACTTGATAATACATTAAAAGCTAAAATAACAGAAACTATAGCAAAAGAAACAGTTGATAATACTCAAGGTTATAAATTTACAGCTATGAAAGCATTAAGAGAAAAAAATAAAGTTTCTATTAATGATTCAGAATTAAATGCTGCATATGATGAATTAAATGCAAATTATTAATATTAAAAAACACTTACTATTTTGTAAGTGTTTTTATTTCTTCATAATTATATCCTTTTCTAAGTAAATAATTAATTATTTTATTAGTATCATTTTTATACTTTTTTAGAGCCTTATTATAATCATTTTCTAATGCATTAGATGAATATTCTATTTTAGATAAATAATCATCTATTTGTTCATTATCATACCCTAAATTAAATAAATATTCTTTCATTTTATTTATAAACATATAATAACTTTTATTTTGCATTATACTTTTTTTCTTATCTATTAGTTTATTTATTTTTTCTTTCCATATTTCTTCATCTATAGAATATAAATAATTATCTATATCTTCTTCTTTAAAATCTTGTTCTAAAAGATTTCTTTTTATTTTATATGGTCCATCATTTGATAAAGTTATTTTATCATTTATATATGCTTTTATATATGATGTTTCATCTAATAAACCTAATTCTTCTATTTTAGTTAATACTTTTTTTATTAATTTATCATCATATTCTTTTCTTTTTAAATATGTTTTTAATTCTTTTTTAGATCTCATTCTAGTTTCTATATAATTAAGAGCATTATCATATGCTTCATATTCTCTATTATCTTTTACTATTTCATCTAATTCTTCTAAAGTGATATCTTTTTTTAATAATAAATCATATTTTAATATTATATCTTCATATAAAGTTAATTCTTGTCTTTCTAAATATACTTTATATTTATTCTTACCTATTTTTTTATATTTATTTATATACATAATAACTCCTTAAAAATTATTATATATTAAAAAGAAGTTCTTTTCTAGAACTTCTTATTTTTCTTCTTGAAATGTACCATTTTCTAATAATACAAATTTTCCACTATCACAAGTTTCTACTTTGTATCCTTCACCAATTGCATCAACTTTAATACCTTTTTCATCTTCACCTTCTACTTTATATCTACCATTTGTAATTTTGAAACTAATTGGATGACCAGATTGATCAACTTCAATTATATATTGATATCCTTTCTTTTCACTTGCTAGACTTGGATAACTATCTGTTACATTTGAATAATGATTATGTGGATTTTTTACATATGCTGTTCCAGTATAATTAAGTAGTTGAATTGAAGCAGTTACAAATGTATTATATCTTGATTTAGTTACTACTTTTTCATATTGAGGCCATAGTACTATTAATACAAGACCTAATACTATTACTGCACCGGCGAATTGTACTAAAGTAAGTCCTTTTTTGTTCATATACACACCTATCTTTCAAATTCATTATACCTATTATATTGGGTTTATGCAAGTAAAAAGAAGTGTCTTAACACTTCTTAGTCATTACTATAATTTGTAAAATATCTTTGAACTAGTACTACTGGTGTTCCTTTATCACCACTACCACTAGTTAAATCGCATAGACTTCCAAGTAAGTCTGTATAACGTCTTGGTGTAGTACCTTGAGTAGCCATTGTTCCTTTTAATTCACTATCTTTTTCTCTTATAGCTTCTTTCATAGCATTTTGTAATTCTTCACCATGAAGTTGTTTAAATTGATTTTCACTAAAGTATTTTAGTTTAATTTCATTTGGGCTTCCTTCAAGTCCTTTTGTATATGCAGGACTTACTACTGGGTCAGCTAATTCCCAAATCTTTCCTACTGGATCTCTAAATGCTCCATCTCCATAAACCATTACTTCAACAGTTTTACCAGTTCTAGATTTCATCATTTGTTGAACTCTATTTACTAAAACATCTCCTGTTCTTGGGAATAGTTTTACTCTTTCTTCTGTTGAACGATTTGATCCAAGAAGTCCATATGGTGAATATCCACTTCCATCTACACTCTTAGTAAGAATATCACTCATTAAAATAACATTTGCTTTTGGATTAGCATGTAATATTCTTTCTTGTGTTTCTTTTCTACTATGAATATCACAACAAATAACATCAGTAGTGTATCTTAGAATATCAGATGGATTATTTGACCATATCATTTCAAATTCGCATCCTTCTTTTTCTACAAGTTCTTTGTATACTTGATACATATTAACGCCTGTAAATAAATGTTTAAAATGTGCGAATTTTTCTTTGTATTCTTCTTCTGTGATAATGTCATCTAGATTAACATTGTATTTAATTAAGTCATCTCTATATAGTATATCATTACCTACTTCATCAGAAGGGAAACTACTCATTAAAGTAATCTTTTTAGTACTTCTTGCCATAGCTGATAAAAGAACTGCAAATCTATTACGACTTAATATTGGAAATACTAAACCAATATGTTCTGAATTATTTAGTCTATTTTTAATGTCTTTAGCAATTTGATCTAGTGTTGCAAAGTTACCTTCACTAATTCCAACTACTGCTTCAGTAATAGCTATTACGTCTCTATCTTCAATTTCAAAATGTTCACTTTGTGCTGCTTTTAAAACTGCTTCTACAACTATTTTAGCTAAATCATCACCCTCTTGAACGATAGGTGTTCTGATACCTCTTACGACAGTACCTACATCTCTCATAAAATCACTCTCCTACTTTATAAGTATAACATATAAAAAAACCAATTGTATATAAAATGCAATTGGTTTACATTTATTATTTTATATACTTTTCAAATATAAATATATTATTAATATTACTGGTATTAATGAAAAAATTAAAGCAATATATCTAATAATTCCCTTTTCCTCTGATATAGCCTTTTTGCTTAAAATAAATGATATAATATAAAGTGGCATTGATTCAGCAAAGACTCCTAATAATGGAATCACAAATAATTCATTTAAGATTATATATATAACCAAAATAACTGGTGCTATTGCTAGCATAATAGCAGCTATACTTTTTTTATGTTCTTTAATTGTTTTTATCATTTTTATTATCCTTTCTATTTGAATTTAAATATTAGTTATAATATTATTTTAACATATAAAAAATCAATCATATTACATTATATGACTGATTTACATTGTTACTTTAAAAATCCATTTATTATAGTTTCTTCTGCTTTTTCTTTTGATAATCCAAGTGTCATTAATTTAATTAATTGTTCACCTGCTATTTTGCCTATAGTTGCTTCATGTATTAATCTTGCATCTATATGATTAGCTATTATTTTAGGATCACTTGTTACTACTGCATTATCTTTAATAATTGCATCACATTCAACATGTCCAAAGCATTCATTATTACCTGTTACTTTTGATACAAATTCTTGATGTGATTTATCTGATGCTACACTTCTAGATGTAACTTTAGCACTTGAATTCTTTCCATTAAGTTTTACATCAAATACTGTTTTAGCTTTTTGATCTTCATGTGTGTATATTCTTTCAGTTATTATTAATTTAGAATTATCATCAAGTACTCCTTTTGTTTTTCTTATTGTAGATGATACTCCTTTTATTTGAGCAGTATCCATTTCAAGAGTAGCATTTTTTCCTAAATATACTTCTGTTACAGGATCAAGTATTCTTTTACCTGTACCTTCTCCTTCTCCATAATGTTTTTCTATATATTTTACATATGCTCCATCTTCTATAAAGAATCTATGTATTCCATTATGAGAACTATCTTTATGAGCATCATTATGTATACCACATCCAGCATTTATTGTTACTATAGAATTTTTACCTATATGAAAATCATTATATACTTTATCACTAAGTCCACTTTGAGTAAGTATTACTGGTATATGTACATATCCTCCGATAGTACCTTCTTTAACATAGATATCTATTCCACTTACATCTGTTTTAGATTCTATTTTAATATTTTCAGTACTTGCTCTTTCAATACTTTTACCATCTTTACGAATATTATATGCACTATCTTTTTTAGTTAATTCTTCATTTATTATTTTTAATATATGTTTATCTAAATCATTCATGAGAACCTCCTATTAAACAACAAGGAGTTAAAGACATTACATCATTTAATTCTTTTTTAGATTTAACTTCTTTAATCTTACCACCATCTAAAAGTACTATTTTATCTGCTATATTAATTATTCTTTCTTGATGAGATATTATTATTGTTTTACCATTATTTTCTTCTCTTAGTTCTTTAAATATTTGAATAAGACTATTAAAACTCCATAAATCTATTCCAGCTTCTGGTTCATCAAATATAGTAACATTTGATTTTCTTACAGATACTGTTGCTATTTCAATACGTTTTAATTCTCCTCCAGAAAGTGAACTATCTACTTCACGATTAATATATTCTTTAGCGCATAGTCCTACTTTAGAAAGTACATTACATGCATCATGAACATCCATCTTTTCTCCAGATGAAATATTAATTAAATCATGAACTGTTAGTCCTTTAAATTTAACAGGCATTTGAAATGAAAATGATATTCCATTTTTAGCTCTTTTATCTATAGACCAAGAAGTAATATCTACTCCATTATATATAATCTTTCCACTTGTAGGTTTTACTATACCCATTATTATTTTAGCAAGTGTACTTTTACCACTACCATTTGGACCAGTAATAACAGTAAAATTACTATCAAATGTTATATTAATATTATCTAGTATTCTTTTACCATTTATTTCATATGATATATCTTTTAATTCAATCATATTTCTTTCCTCCACAAAGTATTATAACATAATAATTGAAAAACACTTAAAAAATATGTTATAATCTTCGTATGCAAGTGTGGCGGAACTGGTAGACGCAGCAGACTCAAAATCTGCCGGTGGTAACACCTTGAGGGTTCGATTCCCTTCTCTTGCACCATTAAGGAATCTAGTCGAACTTTTTAATTAAGTTCGATTTTTCTTTGTTTTTTGATAAAAAATATATATTATTAGAAAGATAAGTTTAATAAACTAATATCTTTCTTACACGGTAAACTTAATGGTTGGTATGATAAATATGATAAACATAATGATGCTGTTAATGATATGTATGAAGACAATGTTTTAGATGATGATGATATTGAAGACTTAGATTTAAGTAAAGAAAAAGATGATTGTGAAAGATAATATGTAAAATCTGTTTCAAATAGTAAAGAATATGTTATAATAAGTAGCTGAACGAAGGGAGTTTTGAAATTATGAAAATATTTAATGTTGAAAATGGAGTAAAAAAAGTTTATGTTCAAATGAATGATATAATGATGTTAACTCATTCTGATAAGCCAATTCCAGCTTCAATATTTGAAAAAGTTTTTAGTGATGTTGTTATAGTAAATGATAGTAACAGAATGGATTTTGTTGAATTCACACAACCAAATGAAATTGAATATTTTGATTTTTTAGATTGGATTGTTGATTATAAACAAACTAGATATTTATCTAAAGAAGATATTATGGAAAAGAGAAAAGAAATTGCTAATGAAATGAGTGAAATTGCTCATAAATCAATTTCTATAACAGATGAAAATTATAAAGATAATCAATCATTAATAAAAAGACTTGAATTATTAGATTATAAAATGAAATCTCTTGGTGAAATATTATGGGTTAAACAAGGTCATAAACAAATGCCATTCCCAGTTGTACCAGATTCAGATGGATTTTCTTTTGTAGGTGATGATAACTGTGAATATGAAATTAGAGCAAGTCTTGATCCAAATAAAATTTTACTCTTTAGAAAAGATGGCAAGAAACTATCAAATGATGATAGAATACCACAAGGATTCCTTCAAATGGGTATGTCAATTGCAATAATGGAAAGAAATGAAAAGAATGCATTTACTGGAGATTATGAAATGAGCAATTCTCTTACTGAAGATAATCAATATTTTGTTACAGAATTTAAAGTTAAAAGTTATGATAATAGTCATGAAGAACAAGAAGAAGTAAAAGAAGAAAAAGGAATAAAAAGATTAGTAAAAAGAATTTTTAATAAAAATAAAAAGTAAAATAAGTTGTATTGGTAGCAATAAATTTTGCTACTTTAATTTTAGAAAAAATATGCTATATTATATATAGAACTGATATTTATTAGTTGTTCTTTTAGATATAAGTGTTCAAAATAGGCTCTTGTATCGCACCAATAGAAAAAAGCAAGGAACTTGAAAAATGTTCCTTTTTATGTTATTATTTATTCAAGAAAAAGGAACATTCAATTTCGTAAGTGAATGTCTCCTCTATAAATGTGAATGACACTCAGTTAATGAGTGTCATATTTTTATTGCTATTACTAAAATAGTAAGGAGTAATAAAATGATAGCAATAAGGTCAAGGACTTTTATAATAAAAGTTCTTTTTTTCATTGTATCCCTCCTTTCTTTTTTAAGATTGGAGGATGACACTCACATTAAATGTTCCTTAGTTTTTTATTATATCAAACATTTGTTTTATATACATTATAATTTTTAAAAGAAAAAGAATTGCAATAATGCAATTCTATTTTTTAACTGTTACTTTTTGTGTTTTTGACCATGCTCCATATACAGGTTTTCCATCTACTACTTTATATGCTCTTGCTCTATACCAATATGTTTTCTTTCCAGTTAGTTTCTTTTCTTCTGTTGATTCTTGTAGATATTCTTTTGTATATACATCTAAATTAGCAATTTCTTTGAATCCTTTATTAGATTTTGTACTATATTCAATTACATATCCATCTTCACCAGATACTGTTTTTGTTGGTGTAATTAATACTTTCCCAGATTCTGGTGATTTAACTTTAATAGATAGTTTCCCTAAACTTGGTTTCTTACTTACTGTGCCAGAATTTCCACTACAGAATCCATTAGCATTACAAGCTTTTACTTTGTAATAATATGTAGTTCCTGTTTTAACATCTGTATCAGTATAAGTTCCAGTAAACTGAGCTATCTCAGTATATGTACCTTTCTTTTCAGTACTTCTTGAAAGTACATAATATGCAGCTCCACCTACTTTTTTCTTATAACTTACTTTTACATAGTCATGAGCTCCACCTTTAATAACTGCTTTAGGAGTATTTGGTTTAGTCATAGCTACAACTGATCCTAATGCACCAACTGGCTCTTTAACAGTTTTAGTTTTCTTTTTAACTACTTTTTTAACATTAACATAAGCTAATACTTGATAAGTATATTTTTTACCTGCTTTTAATTTTTTGATTTTTTTACTAGTTGTAGTATTCTTTGTAATAGTAGCAACTGTTTTCCATTTCTTACCACTCTTAACTTGAACTAGATATCCATCAGCATTTTCATTTCCTATCCATTCAATAGTTACATCTGTTTTTCCTGCTGCTGTTTGTCTAATAACCCATGATTCTGAAGAAACTGCTTCTGCTGCTTCATAATATAATCTAAGCTCTGGTCTTTCTTCAATGAATTCAGCCTTTAGATATTTTTCATTAACAGTGATATTAGATTCACCTATTTCTTTAGCAAAAACATAATATGCTTTTGGAAGAGTTTCAAGTACTAATACATATTTTTGATGTGCTTCAAAAGTATCTGTACTAGTTAGAACTTTATTTTCAGATTCTTTAATCCATGTTGCTTTTGAAATTGTTACTCCTTCAGTATCAGTTGTGATTGTAGATACATCTGGTGTTTGTCCAGCAACTGGTGCTACTACACCTAAAACATTAATTTTGTTTACTGTTTGTGTTGTATCAACTATTGTTGAATTTCCTCCACTGATTGCACTTCCCCATATGTATGTGATAGTCATATTATGGTTAACTTCAACACCTGTTCCAAGATCTTTTCTTACTCCATCAACTTCAAAAGCCACTAATTTCATTCCTGCTGGTGGGATAACAACTGGCTCATTTTCTTTTGTACCATTAATTAAAGTATCTTCATTATACATTGGAACAAAGCCTACTGATTTAACAGTCCATTTATTTAATCCCATTTTAGTACCACCATTAAAATCATATACTAGTGTATATACTGGTTCTTCTTTTGTTAACCATTTTCCATACAATCTAGTATCTTCATTTATTCTTTCGTTTTCGAAATCAAATTGTACTTGATAGTATTCATCTTTGAACCATCCGTAAAAATCAGCATGTTCATTATCTACGTATCCTGATGGTATTTCATATGCAGGAAATAAACTATCATCATTAGCTGTGCAATTATTTACTTCATCCCCTACTATGAATTGTACAAGATGTGATGCATTTACTATGGCAGGTATACATAGTACTACTGCAAGCACAAAAATGAACAATCCTTTAAAATATTATTTCATTAATAATTCCTCCTTTCATTTTAATATTAATGAATAATATTGCAAAAATATTGTATCACTTTTTATAATTGTTTTGAATAGTTTTAGTATCTATTTGGCACTAATATGTATATAATAAAATTATGGAGGTATTTTATGATAAGAGATATTAAATTATTACTAAAGAGTAATGAAAATAATAAAATTAATTATATTTATAGTATTAATAAAGGAATAATAAAATGTTTTTTTAATAATGAAAATAATAGAAATATAATGCTTCTTTTTGATGAGAATATATTTGATATTAAGATTAGTAATATTAAGTATAAAAAGATTTTTAATTATAAAATTGAATTATTAGTTGATAAAGATAATCAAGATTTATCTTTTGATGTTGTAGTTAATTATAAATTTTTAGTTAGAACAATATTTGATTATATAAATGATCATATTGAATATGATGAGTTATTAAGTGAATTGAAATTATTTAGAGAAACTAATAATAAATATAAAGATGAATTAGATTTATTAATTGATGAAATCAGTAAAAGTAATGGTAGTATAGCTAATTTTATGAATAATTGTAATATATTATTAAATAATAAATTATATTTAGAATTTACTAAAAAAATGAATAATAAAGATATAATGCTTTTAATAACTAATTATATTAGAAGTGATAAAATTCCACATGTTGATCAAGAGTTATTTAATGATATAGTTAAAGAAGCTATTAAATCAGAAAATAATTTAGAAAATACTTGGCGTTTAGCTATGAATTATGATGGCTTAAATTATAATTATGATTTAATAGATGAGTTTTTTATAAATAGTAAGAATAGTTGGTATTTAGAAGAATATTTAAGTGGTGTTGAACAAGTTAGTGATATTAAAATAACTAATATGTTATTAGAAATGAATGATAAAGAATTTATAAAAGAGTTTTTAGATGAATATAATGTTAAAGAAAATCTAAGTGATAAGTGTTTAACTCTACTTGAAAAAGCTATTAGAAACTAGTTATTTATAACTAGTTTTATTGACATAAATAGTCTATTTTTGTAATATATATATTTATTGGAGGGTATGATATGGAAAACATAAAACTATTACTAAATTTGAATAATGATACTAAAAAATATATGGATGATGCTTTATCATTTATAGATTATTTTAATGAAAGAAATGATTTAACTAAAGAAGAAGCATATTCTTATTCTTTTCTATTATCAACTATTATTAATGATAAGGATTTATCTAATATATTAAAAAATAATAATATAGATATAGTTAAATTATTTGATTATCTAAATATTGATGAAAATATTATTAGATTTAAACTTGCTGAAGATAGTAAATTTATTGAACAAAATGATATAACTATTTTATTTAGTAATATAGCTCAAAGAATAAAATATAATAATTGTTTTAAAGATGATTTGTTATTATATGATTTAAAACCATATCAGATATTTTATGAAATCATAGATGATTATTTTAATCAACTTAAAGATTTATGTAATAAAATAAATGTAGATTTTGAAAAAGTTTTAACTAGTGAATTATATAAAGAAATTAATAATTTAAATACTAATTTTAAGAAAGATATTGCAAGTACAGAGAGTACTGATTTGGGTGTTATAAAATTTATATATAAAGATGATAATTGTTATTTATTACTAGATGATAGTTATGTAGAAAAAGATATTGTTGTAGATGGTTTATATAATAATAAAAAGGATAAAATTAAATCTAAAGATAAAGCTGATATATATGATTTTTTATTATCTAATCATTTATATAAAATAACTAGTATATGTGGTTATAGAGGTAAAGAATTAAATAAACAAAAGATTAATGATGTAATAGATCATTTTGATGGATTAGATTATTTTACAATTAAATTATGTGATCCTGAAGATAAAGATATATCTTTTAATGTAACTTTTGATAGTGTTAAAATATTAAATATTGATAATAAAAAAGATGTTAAATTAAATGATATGGTTGATAATACTGAAGAAAAAGTTGTTAGTAATACTCCTCATTTAGATAAATATGGTTTTGATATTACAAAAGAAACATATGTAAAAGATCCTAGTGTTGGTAGAGATGAAAAATTAAGAGAACTTGAAAAAATATTATTATATCCTGAAAGAGATAAATCAATTATTGTTACTGGTGAAGCTGGATGTGGAAAGACTGCTCTCATTAGAGGTCTTGCTTATAGAGTTCAAAAAGGTGATGTTCCTGAACCATTAAAGAATTTAAGAATATATAGTATAGATACCACTACTCTAGTTGCTGGTACTAAATATGCTGGTACTCTTGAAGAAAAAATGAATAGTATATTTAATGAAGCATCTAGCTCTAAAGATATAATTATATTTATGGATGAAATACATAGAACACTTGGTGCTGGTAAAACTGAAGGTAATGATAATTCTATATCAGAGATGTTAAAACCTTATCTTGATTGTGGTAAAGTTAGAGTTATAGGTGCTACTACTAATAATGATTATAATGAATATTTACTTGAAGATGATGCATTTAGAACTAGATTTAAAAGAGTTAAATTAGATGAACCTACTAAGGATATTATATATGATGTAGTTGATGATTTAATAACTAGTTATAATAAATTTAATTATTCTAAATTACTTGTTAGTGATGAAGAAAGAGATAATATTATTAATTATTTAATGGATGCTACTGATAAATCACATAGAAATTATAATGATGGAGCTAGTAATCCAAGATTAATATTAGATATTGTTAAAGATGCTTATGCTGAAGCTGCTCTTGATGATAGAACTGAAGTTAGTTATGATGATATAGCTAATGCACTACTTAGTGAAGAAAAAATATATAAGAGTGCTAGAGAAGAATATGCTAAAAAGATTAGAAGTAATAATCAAGAGAAGAAATTATGTAAAGTTATAAACTTTAAAGATTATATAAAATAAAAGTATGACTATAATTAGTCATACTTTTTTAATATTGTCCCATTAAACAAGTTGTAGTTTTTTCTAATAATCCTTTGTTTATATCATATTTAAAAAGATATCCAAATGAATAATCATCATCATAATCTTCAAATTCATAATCTGCTTCACAATAGTCATCAAATAATTCTTTTGTCTTTTCTATTGATGGATCTTCTTCTTCAATTATTAATTTATTATTATAGAATGATACACTTGCTAATTTAGTTAAATCTTTTATTATTTTACCTACTGCTGTATTTTTACTTATTTTATAATCTGATATATATACATATCCTCCTTCATAATATGCTATATAATCTTTATTAAATCCTAATACTTTTTTATTTATGTTATATTTCTTTTCACCACTAGAATTATATACTGTTAGTTTATTATCAATGAATACATAAACATCATTTCCATAGAAATAAACTCCATTATTAAAACCTGTTAAACCTGTAGCTAATTCTTTTAAATCACTTGTATATACTTCTGCTACATATTCTCCTTCAGATGAGAATGGTACAGCATATAATATTATATAATCTTTATAAAAATCGTATACTTTTATTGATTCATCTTCTTCAGGTTCATAATAGAATATTACTTTATTAGTAGCATTATCAATTAAATATGATTTACTTTTTTCATCAGAAATATATACAACTGAAGTATATTTATTATTTGATCCTACATATACTATTTTTTCTTGAGCATCATTATTACTATCAATTGTATAAATAACTTTACCTTTGTATTCATCAATATTTATTAATTTTGTACTATCTAGTTTTTTATTTTTTACTTTATTAAATTCTTTCTTAGTACAATATGTATTTAAACAATCTTGATGTTTATCCATAAATGATTCAAAATCTTTATCTTCTTCCATCATACTATTAAAACTATACATATATGAAATTCTATTTTCTTCTTTTGTATCTATAGTGTTATTCTCTTCTATTATTGGTTCTACATAGTCTTTATTTTTTAATTCTACTTTTGTTTTTTGTTCTTTGTTATCTGATACTTTTTTATGTAATAATTTTACACCTAATACAGACATAGATAATATAAATGCTATTACTACTATTCCAATAATTATACCCTTTCTATTCATAAGTATCACCAAAGTAATTATATCAATGATTTTATTATATTTATTTAAATAAAAAGATATTTACATTTTATATTGTAAATATCTTGTATATTATTTTCTTACTAAGTGACAAGGAAGACCATCTTTAAATATAGGTTCTAGTTCTCCTTGAATTAGAGGTCTTGCATATTCTAAGTATTCTTTTTTCATTTGTTTTTTCTTAAAATCATACCATTTAAGTGGAACTTTCTTTTCTACATTAGCTATATCATGAATGTCATATGTACTAACTGAAGAATCAGCATTAATGATTGCCATTACTCCTGTTTGTCCTTCATTTGCTGCTTCTACTGCTTTCATACCACTCTTTTCTGCTTCTGTTACATCAGTTAATGATGATATATGAGATGCTGCTCTTTGTAATGTTGAAAATTCTATAGCACGTGTTTTAAGACCTGTTTTTTCAGCTACTATTGCTGCTAGAGTACTTGCTGTACCTGATAATTGTTTATGACCAAATGCATCTACTTTTCTATTACTATCAGATATTTCACATACAAATTTTCCATCTTTAGTTTGTACTCCTTCTGATACAGCAATTACTATACTTGATTTAGTTTTTCTTAGTTTTTCTATTCTTTCTAAGAATTCATCCATATCAAATGTTTCTTCTGGTAAATATATTGCATCTACTCCTTCACAATCATCACCTTTAGCAAGAGCTGCTGCTGCTGTTAACCATCCTGCATGTCTACCCATTATTTCTACTATACAAACTGTAAGTCTACTTTGTGGGAATGATGAATTGTCTCTAATTATTTCTTTTAATGATGTTGCAATATATTTAGCTGCACTACCATATCCAGGACAATGATCTGTTACAGGTAAATCATTATCTATTGTTTTAGGAACTCCAACAAATAATTCTTTTCTATTATGTTCTTTAGCATAATCAGAAAGCATTTTAATAGTATCCATTGAATCATTACCACCTGCATAGAAGAATGCATCTATTTTATGTTTTTCTAATATATTAAATATTTTTTCATATACTTCTTCATTACCTTCTACTTTTGGTAATTTATATCTACATGAACCTAAGAATGCACTTGGTGTTCTTTTTAATAATTCATAATTATTTTCATCTTTTAAATAATCGTCTAAATTAATAAAATCTTCTTCCAAAAAACCTTCTATACCATGTACCATTCCATATACATTTTTTACTCCTAGTTCTTTTGCTTTTTTGTATACACCAGCAATACTTGAGTTAATTACTGCGGTTGGACCACCTGATTGTCCTACTATTATATTTTTCATATTTCTCTCCTTTACTCAAAATATTATATCAAATAAAAATAGAAAAAGATTACTTTTTCTATTATTTTTTTAATGTTTTATGATATTCTTCTAAAGTTAGATAATCTCCATTATTATAAATTATATTAGAAATATCTTTTCCTACGTATCTATAATGCCAAGGTTCATAACTAAATCCTGTTATTCTTTCTTTTCCTTTTGGATATCTTAATATAAAACCATATTTATATGAGTTATCTATCATCCAATATACTTCATCATCAGATTCAAATATTTCATAGAACTTATTATTTCTATATGCACCTATATCAAATGCATATCCTGTTTGATGTTCACTTGTTCCTGGGAATGCTACTAAACTATTTGTTAAATCATATGCTTTTAAATCAGCATGATCTTGACCATCAAATAATTTAATATTCTTTTTATAGTTTTCAAGCCATACTTTTGATTGATAATAAAAATCTCTAAATCCACTATCTACTACTATATGAAGTCCATCTTTAATACTTGCTTCTTCTAATGATTTATAATCATCATATATTACTTTACTTATAGATGGTTTTAATTCAGGATAGAAATAATTATGAAAATTATTTTCATTTTCATCAAGAGTAATTAAATCATTTGGTACATAATCTCTATCTAATCTATGTTCTCTATTTATTAATGCATCAATATTTACTTTATTCATAATTTTCCTCTAGTATTTTTAATAATTTATTATTTTTCTTATTTTGACCTTTTGATTCTTTTTCTATTTCTAAATATTTATTTTTTAAATGATTAATATATTCTTTATATAAATCTTTATTTCTATGATTTAATCCAAAGTATAATTCATAATCACTATATTTAGTTTTACCCTCTACAAATACTATTAAGTTATAATATTTATTATTCTCTTTTATTATTTCTTCATCACTTATTTTATAATTATAAGAAAGCATTTTACTTCTTAATATATCATGATAGTTATTAGATATTGTTATTATCTTTTTAAATCTAAGATTTGTTTTAGATATAATATCTAATATTGTATGAGTACCCATACCAGCTAATACTAATGTATCTGCTTCTCCTTCTTTTATATTAGAAAGTCCATTAGATACTCTTAAGTCTATTAAATCACTTTTAATAGTTTCTTTTGCTTTATTAATTACATTTTCACTTATATCAGATGCGATAGATGGTATATTTCTTTTTTCAAGCATTAAACTTAGTTTAGCTTGATCACACCCAACATCAACTACTTTATCTTTATCTAATATATATGAATTTATTGTTTCTATTCTATTCAATTAAGAAATCTTTTAATTTTTTAGCTCTTGATGGGTGACGTAGTTTTCTAAGAGCTTTTGCTTCAATTTGTCTAATTCTTTCTCTTGTAACTTTAAATTGTTTTCCTACTTCTTCTAATGTATGAGATGATCCATCAAATAAACCAAATCTTAATTCTAATACTTCTTTTTCTCTTACAGTTAATGTATCTAATACTTCACGAAGTTCATCTTTTAATATTTCATATGTAGCGAAGTCTTCTGGTGACATTGTTCTTTCATCAGCAAGGAAGTCTCCTAAATGAGAATCATCTTCTTCACCTATTGGTGTTTCTAGAGATACTGGATCTTGACTTATTTTTCTTATTTCAGCTATTTTATCTACTGATAGACCCATTTTCTTAGATAATTCTTGATCAGTTGGTTCTCTATTAAGTTCTAGTGTCATTTGTCTTTCTATTCTAGCCATTTTATTTATTGTTTCTACCATATGAACAGGAACTCTTATTGTTCTTGCTTGATCAGCTAATGCTCTTGTTATAGCTTGTCTAATCCACCATGTAGCATATGTACTAAATTTATATCCTTTGTCATAATCAAATTTTTCTACTGCTTTCATTAAACCTATATTTCCTTCTTGTATTAGGTCTAAGAATAATAGTCCTCTACCTACATATCTTTTAGCTATAGAAACAACTAAACGAAGGTTAGATTCAGCAAGCATATTTTTAGCATGTTCATCTCCATCAGCTACTTTTTTAGATAATTCTTGTTCTTCTTCTAATGTTAACAAACTTATTTTACCTATTTCTTTTAAGTACATTCTAACATTATCATTAACTGACATATCTTTACTTTCATCTGGTACATCATCAATAATAATATCATCTTTTAGATTTATTTCTCCTGCTGAATCATCTTCGTCTTCTGCTCTTACTTCTATTTTATTTTCAGTAAGTACATTATATAATTCATCAAGAGCATTACTATCTAAGTCTAAATCTAATGTTTTTTTAGCTATTTGTTCATAAGTTAAAAAACCTTGATCTTTACCTGTTTTAACTAACTCATTAATTCTTTCATCAAAAGATTTTACACTGTTTACCATTTCAACACTTCCTTATTAATATTCTCTATCTTTTTAGCTATTTCAATTTTTTTATTTATATCTAATGTATTTTTTAAATCTTGTTTTAATTTTTTTATTCTTTCTTTTACTGTGTATTCTTTTATTGTATCTATATATTCAAATAATTCTTTTTCTGAATATTCTTCTGTATTATGATATTTATTAATTTCTTTTAATACATTATTCATTTCTTCATCTTCACTTATATAATCAAGAAAATCTGTATATTCAAAATATCCATAATTATTTCTAAATTCTAATATTTTATATGCAAAATTACTTCTATCTTCATGAATTAAATATCCTAGTGAATTTTCAAAATAAAGTATAGCATCTTCATAATTAAGCATTAAATATAATATTCTTATTTCACTAATATCATATTTATTATATCTTTTAGATTTTATTTCTTGTTTTATAGGTTCTACTTTTTTAATAGTAGTATCTTTTATTTTATTTCTTATTACTGATTCATCTATATTAAATTCATTTGATAATTCTTTAATCTTTAATTCTTTTAATATATCATCATTTATATTATTTAAAGCATCTATTGCTGAATTAATATATTCACTTATTTCAGTAGTATTACTCATATTCTTTTTAGATTTTAAATAGTTTAATTTAAAATCTATAAAAGGTATTCTATTATTATATGAAGTATCAAAAGCTTCTTTTCCTTTATGTACGATTAATTCATCACTATCTTTATAATCATCAAATACAATAACACTAGTATCTATATTATTTTCTAATAATAAATCACCTATTATAATTGTATGATCTTTACCAGATTTATCTTGATCTAGGTTTAATACTACTTTGCATTTCCATTTAATTATTTTATCTAAATGTTCTTTAGTGAATGCTGTTCCCATAAGAGCAATAGTATTTTTGTAACCTGATGAATATACTCTTATTACATCCATAAATCCTTCACAAATAATTACTTCTTTTTGTTTTTTAATATCTTGTAAAGCATTATTTATATTATAAAATATATTACTTTTAACAAATATATCTGTTTCTTTAGTATTAACATATTTAGAAAGTGTATCATTTTCTAAATCACTTTTTAAATATTTTCTACCAGAGAAACCTATTACTTTATTATTTTCATCTATTATAGGAAATATGATTCTATTTTGAAAATTATCATATAATTTACCATTAGTTTCTTTAGCTATATCTATATCTAATAAATCTTCTTCACTATATTTTTTTGATAATAGTTCAGTTAATTTATTAGTAGTAGAAAGTCCTATATCAAATTCACTAATTAATTCTTTTGTAAGACCCCTTTCTTTTAAATAATTTAATGCATTTTTTCCATCATTAGAAATTAAATTATTTTTATAATATTTTAAGGCTATATCATTTATATCATAATATTTATCATATTTAGGATTATTCTTTGGTTTAGATTTAATATCTAATTTAATTCCAACTCTATCAGCTAGAAGCTTTAAAGCATCCATATATGATATATTGTTATATTTCATGACAAATGTTATTACATTACCACTTTCTCCACAAGAAAAGCATTTATAGATTTGTTTATCTTTATGAACACTAAATGATGGTGAATGATCATTATGAAATGGACATACTGCTTTATATTTATCATTTAAAGTAATATATTCACTAATGACATCTACTATATCATTACTGCCTTTAATTTCATTAATTTTTTCTTGTGAAATTAACTCCATTTTTAAGCCTCCAATATATTATATACGCCGTAAAAATCAAAAACACTTCTTTTTTTTACAATTTATGCAAAAAATCTTTCATATTATAGCATTTATAGATATTTTTTTCAATAAAAAAGAATAAGTTTTGATACTTATTCATCTTTATGTAAATCACTTATAATTTTTTCTATTTTTGCTCCATATTCTATTGATTCATCAAATATAAATCTTAATTCTGGAGTGTGTCTCATAAGTAATCTTTCAGCAAGTAAACTTCTAAAGAAACCTGCTGCATTATTTAAATCTTTTGTTACTTTTTGTCTATCATCTATAGTAGTAAAATATACTTTTGCAAATGATAGATCTCCTGTACATTCTACTGCAGTAATAACTACATTTTTAAAGTCTTCATCTTTAGCATCTTCATGTATTATATTTGATATTTCTCTTTGTATATCTGATGAAGCTCTTTCTCCTTTTAATTTACTCATTATTTTTTCACTTCTCTTTCTTCAAAGATTTCTAACATATCTCCTTCTTTAATATCAGGGAAGTTTTCAACTATAATACCACAGTCATATCCTTCTTTTACTTCTTTAGCTTGATCTTTTTCTCTTTGAAGTGAAGCTATCTTAGATGTTGTTACTACTATACCATCTCTGATTACTCTACAAAGACTTCCTAGTTTAACAACTCCACTCTTAACATGAGAACCTGCGATATTACCAACTTTAGAGAAATGGAATAATTGTCTTACTTCTACTTCTCCAATTACTACTTCTTCAAATTCAGGATCTAACATACCTTTCATAGCTGATTCTATTTCTTCAACTAATTTATAAATTATATTATATAATCTTATTTCTACTTCATAAGATTTAGCTCTTTCTTTTACTTCTCTAGGTGGGATTACATTAAATCCAATAACAATTGCATTAGATGCATGAGCAAGTACTATGTCACTTTCAGTAATAGCTCCACAACCACTTCTAATTACATTTACTTTTACACCTTCAACATTAATCTTAAGTAGTGCATTTTTAACTGCTTCTTCACTACCTTTAACATCTGTTTTAAGAACTACATTTATTTCTTTTCTACCTTCTTTTATAGAATCAAATAATTCATCTAAAGATAATGCTTTTCTAGCAAATTTTTGTGCTGCATGAGCTTCTTTTCTCTTTAATGAAACTGCTCTTGCTTCTTTTTCACTTTCAAATGCCATGAATTTATCACCAGCTACAGGTACTTCTTCTATACCTGTTATTTCAACTGGTTTAGATGGTTCTGCTTCTACTATTTCACGTCCAGTATCATCTCTTAGAGTTCTTATTTTACCATGAGCTGTTCCTACTACTATTGGATCTCCTAATCTTAATGTACCATTTTGAATTAATAGTGTTACTACTGCACCTTTATTTTTATCTAATTTTGCTTCTATTACACTACCAACAGCATATCTATTAGGATTAGCCTTTAATTCAAGTACTTCAGCAAGTGCATTAATATTATCTAGTAAATTATCTACTCCTTCACCACTTTTAGCACTAATTTTAACATAAATAGTATCTCCACCCCATTCTTCTGGAGTTAGACCAAGTTCTGATAATTCACTCATTATTTTTTCTATATTTGTATTAGGTTTATCTATTTTATTTAATGCTACTATTATAGGAACTCCTGCTGCTTTAGCATGATCAATTGCTTCTCTTGTTTGAGGCATTACTCCATCATCAGCAGCTACTATTATAATAACTATATCTGTTACACTTGCTCCTCTTGCTCTCATTTCAGTAAATGCTTCATGACCAGGTGTATCTATAAATGTTATTTTTCTTCCATCTCTTTCAACTTGATAAGCACCTATTGCTTGAGTTATTCCACCTGCTTCTCCACTTGCTACATTGGAATGTCTAATATAATCTAATAATGTAGTTTTACCATGGTCTACGTGTCCCATTATTGTTACTACTGCTGGTCTTAATACTAAATCTTCTTCTTTATCAGTAATTACATATTCTTCAAAATTACTAATATCTGTTGTTTCAGCACGAACAAGTTCTTTATTATAATCTAGAACTACAACACTAGCATCATCAAAAGAAATAGATTGACTTGATGAAATCATAAGTCCCATACCTATAAGTTTTTTAACAACTTCTCCAGCACTAACACCTATTTTTTCAGCTAAATCAGCAACACTCATTCCTTCTTCATATGTAACAGTATTACTTTCTACAACTTCTTTATTACTTTTTAATTTTTCTTTATTCTTATAAATATTTTTCTTCTTGATGTTTAATTCTTCATTTTCTTTTTTACTTTGTTTATTAGTATCTTTTCTTTTGATTTTTTCTTTTACTTTTGTATCTTCATCAAGTTCAATATTATATGCCATAGCAGCTTCTTCAGCTCTATCTTCCATTTCAAATTTATCTTTTAATTCATCACTTAGATTTTCATTATTAGATAAACTTCCTAGTTCATTATCAAGTAATATTATTGCATCATCATCAAGAAAGTCAGAAGGATTATTATATTTAAATCCTAATTCTTTAAGTTTACTAATTACTTCTTCATTACTAAGTCCTAGTTCTAATGCATAATCTTCTACAGTCATTTTATTACCTCCTTTTATTGTATTTTTGTTAATAATTCATCATATATTTCATTTGGTATTGTTATATTCAAATGATTTTCTAATATTTTTGTTTTTCTTGCTTTTTCAATAACTTCTTTATCTTTTTTTAAGTAGGCTCCTCTTCCACCTGCTTTTAAGGTATCATCTACAAATACTTTTCCTTCGTTATTTCTAACTACTCTAAGTAAATCTCTTTTTTCACATTTCTCATGAGTAACAACACATGTTCTCATAGGTATCTTTCTCTGTTTCATGATTTTACCTCCTAATTATTTATTTCTTTATTTACATCAGCAAGCGTCTTAATATTAATTGTATATTTAGTAAGTCTACTAGCTAGTTTAATATTTATACCTTTCTTACCTATAGCTAAACTTAAGTTTTCATCATCAGCTATTACTAATGCTTCTTTCTTCTTTTCATCAGTAATACTTACATTTAAGTTTTTAGCTGGACTTAATGCATGAGATATAAATTCTTCTGGATCAGTACTATATTCAATTAAGTCTACTTTTTCTCCTTTTAGTTCATTTATTATATTAGCTATTCTTCTACCTTTTTCACCAATACAACTACCAATTGGATCTACATTTGGATTAGTTGATGAAACAGCTACTTTACTTCTTACCCCTGCTTCTCTAGCTACTCCTCTTAATTCTAAAGTACCATCTGCAAATTCAGGTATTTCATGTTCAAATAATCTTTTAACAAAACCATAATTTTTTCTTGATACAAGAATTAGTGGTCCTTTAGGAGTAGATTCAATTTTAGTAATATATACTTTAATACTATCTCCCATTGTTAATTTTTCACCAGGAATTAATTCACTCTTAGGAAGAATTCCTCTTGCTTTACCTAAATCTACATAATAGTTTTTAACATCTTCCATAGCTAAGAAGCCTATCATTAATTCATCTTGTTTATCTTCGAATTCACTCATAGTTTTTTCTCTTTCAGCTTCTCTAATCTTTTGTAAAACTACTTGTTTAGCTACAGAGATTGCTACTCTACCAAAATCTTTAGGTGTTACTTCTTCTAATATTTCATCACCTATTTGATAATCTAATCCTTTATCTTTTGCTTCAGAGATAGTCATTTCATTTAGATAATCATGTTTAACATTTACTTCTCCTGTTTCAGGATTAATTTCATCATCTTCATCTTTATAGTCATCTACTATTGTAGTAACTTTAAATACTTTTATTTCTCCAGTATTTCTATCAATTAATACTCTTGATGCATAATCTGCTTTTTCATTTTTTCTAAATGCAGTTGATAATGCAGTTTGCATTGCTTCTATAACTACATCTTCATCTATTCCTTTTTCTTTTACAATATAATCTAAAGCTGCTTTAAATTCTTTTGCTTTTTCTGCTTCAGTTACTTCTTTTTCTTTCTTAGCTTTTGCCATTTTATTCTACTCCTTTACTTCCTACGTCTAATACATAATCTTCTATTTCTAAATCTAAGCTATCTATTATTGGATCAACTATATGTGTTGCTTCTACACATAAGTCAATATCAACACCTTTTTCACTATCTATTGTTACAAATAATGTCTTTTGACCATCTTCTTCACCAAAGTGAACTCCTACTAATTCAATATTAACTTCTTCAAGTGGTTTTTTGATTGCTTCAATTATTTTCTCTTCCATGAATTATCTCCTTTTCAAAATTTAAGAGAGTGGAATAAATCCACTCTCCTTTCAATTACACATATTTTAGCACATTAAACACATCTATGCAAGTGTAAATTACAAAAGAACTATTATAGTTATTATTCATATTTACACCTACTTTCCTAAATATTTTTTAAGTACTGTCATTACTTTAGCAATTTCAGTCATATATTCATTAAAATGTGTATTTATAAAAACTACATCTTGTGCTTCACTTTTAAATTGTTGCTCTTCACTTTTTTGAGCTAGTTCTTTCATTCCTAAATACATACATTCACTTTTTAAAGCATGAACTTCTACAGAATATTCAACTAAATTCATAAACTTTTTATATGATATTATCTTTTTAACTCTATCTAAATTTTCAATATAAAAATCATTTAGTAATTCATTATAAATATCAATACTACCTAATTCTCTTACAGTATTTTCTATATCATATCCAGCTGCTTGTAAAATTTTTATATTGTATGCTTCATTCATATTCTTTTCTCCACTAGTATTATATCATTATTGATATTCAATTACCATCTTTTTATTCTATTTAGATATTTTAAATATACTCCTCTTAAACCTATTCTATTATTTAAATACTCTGGTGTTTGTTCAAATATTAAATCTTCAGATACATTAGCATCTACTAGATATGGTTTTCCATATTTATCAATACATACACTCCATTCAATTTCTCTTATTTCAGATAATTCACGAGCACATAAACTAACTAATTTAAATGCATTTTCAAGTGATGGTATTTTATATCCATCAACATTCTTATCATATATTTTATTGTTGTTATCTCTTAAATGACCTCTAATACATAAATTATTAACATCTATATATCCATTTATTAATTTATCTTCTTCTTTTATTTTAACACATGCTGATACTATACTTGTTTTACCATTATAATGAAGTGTAATTATAACTATAGTAGTAAAGTCTTCATCTACTGCATGTAATAATGGATCTTCTTCAAATTCTTTTTCTACTAATACATTATTATCATTTTTAATTTGTTCTAACATCCAAGCATGACTTCTAAAATCTGCTAAATGATATATTTTATAAGAACTTAAGAAACTTTTTGTTTTACTTCTACCTATTAAATTATGATTTTCATGAGCAAAGATTTCAAATTCTTTAAAACTCATTTCATTGACATTTATTATTTCTCTACCTATAAACTTTTTAAGTCTTTCAAAGAATAATGGTTTATTATTTAGTATATGTAATATTTCTTTTGAATATAATTTTTTCTTCATCTTTTCATATTCACGCATACTTAGGTATGTTCCTCTTTTATTAGCCCCTATTAAGTAGAATTCAAATACTTCATATTCTCTAAGACTTATTTGATATACAAGTCTACACCATATTAAATCAAAGAATGTACCTATTCTTGTTTTATTACTTCTTTTAACTACATAACTAACTGTTTTATGAGTTGCTTTTAAACATCTTCCAATATCATTAAATATTTTTTTAAAAGTTTTTTTCATATTATACCCCTTTACTTGGCTATATTATATTACAAAAGTGCTTTTTTTTCAATTAAAACATTACTTATTATATTCTTCTATTACTTTTAAATAATAATTATATGTTTCTTTAGCTATTTCATCCCATGGTTTAGCAAGTTCTTTTCTAGCATTTTTTGATACTTTTTCATATAGTTTTTTATTATTCATTATTTCTATTATTCTATGAGCATAATCATATTTATCTTCTTTTGCTAAGAAACCTGTTACATTATCTTCTACAGTATCAGCAGTTACTGCTCCATCTATAAATAATGTAGGAGTTTCTTGTGATGCTGCTTCTATTTGTACTAATGAAGATGAATCAAATAGTGATGGGAATAAGAATAGATTAGCTCTATAATATATTGATTTTAATAAATCTCTATCCATTATTCTACCTGCTATAATTACTTCATCATTTAATTTATATTCTTTTACTTTCTTTTTTAGTTCTTCATAATCTGGTCCATCACCAACATAAATCATTTTGAATTTAAAGTTTTCTTCTTTTAATACTTTTAATACATCTAATATAAAGAATATATTTTTAATACAAATAATTCTTCCTACAAATAAAAATACTATATCATTTTTATCTAACTTAAATAAATTATTTATTCTATCTAATGATTTCTTTGGTTCTTTTACTAATGTTAAATCTGTTCCATTATGAATTATTTCTATTTTTCCATCATATCCATAATCTCTATATACTTTAATTAATGCTTTATTAAGTGCGATAGAACTATCACATCTTTTATATGATTTAATTAAGTGTTTTACACATAAGTTAGCTAAATGTTTTGATTTTAAATATTTTTCAAATTCAAATTCCCATCTACAATGCATAGTTGATACTACTGGGATATTTCTTTCTCTAGCTAGTCTTATACCTAATCTACCTAATGAAAATGGAGAATGTATATGTATAATATCAAAATCTATATTTTTAAATTTCTTTTTTAATTTAAAGTATTCTATATCTACCAAACCTAATCTATATTTATTAACTGGTAATGGTATACTATCTACTCTAATTATTTTAAATGGATAGTTTTTATCTTCTTTTTCATATCCATTTGTTGGTACTACTAAGGTTAATTCTGCATAATCTAACATATTTTTCATTAAGTGTTCCATTACAAGAATTACACCATTAATATCTGGATACCACGAGTCCATAAAAAAACCAATTTTTAATTTCTTCATCCTGTATAACCTTCTTTTATCTTACACAACCGTCCCTAGTTTGAGAATCATAAGACTTAACTACTACTTTAGCACTAAATGATGTACCAAGTAAACTACTTTGGTCTTCTTCTTCATCATAACTAATCCAAATATATAATTTATATTTAGTTGTTGTATTTTGTTCTATAAAGATATCATTAGCAAGTAATAAGTTTTCATTAATTACTGCATTACTAAAGTTACCTTCATATGTTTTATCATTTGTTATTAATTTATATTTTAAATATTTACTTTTTAATGATTCAGACATACTTGTCATATTAAGATATATATTTGTACAAGCATTTAAAGTACTCTTTGATTCTATTTCAAAGTCTTTTTTATATGCTGATGTTTCATAGTTCTTATCATATATTGGTACTAAGTCTACTCCTGTTAGTTTATTATCATTTATTTTGATATTTAAACTACCTGTTTTCATATTAGATTCAGTACTTATTCCATCTACTACTTTAGTACCTATATATGAAAATGATCCTGAAAAAGATATTGCTACTAAAACAAATACAAATATTACTAATATTATTTTCTTTTTCATATATCTACCTCTATATAATAATAATATCAAAAAAAAGATACTTTTTTAAGTATCTCTTTATATTTTTTTACAATTCTTTTTCACCTTTATTCTTAAATTGAATAATTATTGGTGTTCCACTAAAATCTATATTTTCTCTTATTTTATTCTCTAAATATCTATAATAACTAAAATGTACTAATCCTTTAGAGTTAACTTCTATATCAAATCTAGGTGGTTTAATACCTGATTGATGAGTGAAATATACTTTTAGTTTTTTACCTTTAAATGTAGCTGGTGGGGTTTCTATAAATGCATTTCTTATTACATCATTTATTATATTTGTTTTTACTTCTTTAATACTATTATTGTATGAAGTTAATACTTCTGGCATTAAAGTATGTATTCTTTTCTTAGTTTGTGCACTTAAGAATACTATTTTTGCATATTCCATAAATTGGAAATTATTTCTTATATCTTTAGTCCAATTCTTAATAGCATCATCTTTTTCTTCAATTGTATCCCATTTATTTACTACTATTACTACTGGTTTACCTTTTTCTAATGCATATCCAGCTATATGTTTATCATGTTCTACTATACCTGTAGTAGCATCTAATACTAATATACATACATCACTTCTATCTATAGCTTTCATACTTCTTAAAAGTGAATATTTTTCTACTGCTTCAAATATTCTACCTTTTTTTCTAAGACCAGCTGTATCTATTAAAGTATATTCTTCTTTATTATAAGTAAATTTAGTAT